>Ga0182018_10000428_pt1 | contig 55184 bp, 63 predicted proteins | sample 812P2MmetaG_FD_120490 | JGI IMG/M metagenome (GOLD analysis project Ga0182018, IMG submission 120490) | Permafrost microbial communities from Stordalen Mire, Sweden - 812P2M metaG | ecosystem: Environmental > Terrestrial > Soil > Wetlands > Permafrost | place: Sweden: Stordalen | collected... | reverse complement strand
GTCATGGCCCGGCTTGTCCGGGCCACCTGAACCAGCACGTGCCGCGACGGGTGGCCCGGACAAGCCGGGCCATGACGTGGGAGAGGGCAATAATCTCCTCCCGCCGTTCCGCTATCCTGATGCATATGCGGTTTAACCGGGCCATCGCTCTCTCCATCGTGTTGATGCCGATGGGCCGGTCAGGCCGGCCCATGACGATGTCGTGTGTCGCGCTTCAAGGATTCTGGGTACTATCCCTCGATCAAATGACCGATCGCGGCCCAGGGCCCAATGCTGTCGCAAACGATCTTAATGATCCCAAGTACGGGTACCGCGAGGATCGCACCCGGTACCCCCCACATCCAATACCAGAATATCAATGAGATGATCACCACGACCGGGTTCAATGTGAACCGGCGCGCGACAAGAAGTGGTGTGACGAATTGCCCTTCGACCAGATGGACAATGAAAAATCCAGCGGCGGGCAGGAACGCACTCCAAAGCGAGTCCATGGTCAGCAACCCGGCCAAAGTCAGAATCACCAGACAGATAATGGGGCCAATCACCGGAATATAATTCAACAAAAATGCCAGCACGCCCCACATGACCGGATTGCCGACGCCCGTAACCCACATGATCAGCGACGTGGAAATGCCAACCGAGGCGTTCATGACCGTCACCGTAATCAAATAGGTGGCGATATCGCTTTCGATTTGCTTCGATATCATTACGGCCGTTCGCTTGTCGCGAAACCTCGGCAGGATTTCGACCAGACGGCGAAGGAACACGTCGCCGGAAATCAATAAGAAAAACAGTACCAGTATGGTCGTGAACAGACCGCTCGCGAAACTCGCGGTTCCCGCGAACAATATATCCGACAATCCGGACGAAGCGGCGGCGGCGGTGGGAACGCCGGCTTCCGAGGACATCACGTGCACATAATTTTCGGCGTTTTGCAGAAAGCGCTGCACCGTCTCGACTGGCCCGCTCAGAAAAATCAGACGCTCCCGCAGACGCGGTAGCCCTTCCGGAAGTTTTGCCGCCCAGTCATGGGCTGGCCCGGACAGAGCGGTACCGGTCGATACCAGAAGGACAAACAGGGCGATGATCATCGCGAGGGCAGCGAAGACGCGAGGAACATGCCAGCGTTCCAGTCTCCGTACCCCGGGCTGCAGCAGCAATTTGAGCAGGGTCGCCAGGACGATCGGCAAAACAATGGGCCGTGTCAGATACAGCGCGGCCAGGAACAGCAATGTGAACTGCGCCACTTGCAAAATGACCGCGGGATTGGATGGAAATTGAATTCCGGCGGTTCGCTCCGCTGAGGTCGTTTCGATGAAACCGGGCGTACTGTCGGCCACCGTCGCAACGCTGTCGGTATCGTGCGCCACCGTCGCAACGCTGCCGGTATCGTGCGCCACCGTCGCAACGCTGCCGGTATCGTGCGCCACCGTCGCAATGCTGCCGGTATCGTGCGCCACCGTCGCAACGCTGTCGGTATCACGCATGGATGGCAATCGTGATACGGACATTGAATCAGGCGAGCGAATAAATGGCGATGCCGCCTGGGTCGTCGTCGGCCGTGGCGACGAGCCCGGGATGGAGTGACGCGATCAGATCCGGTGCGCGCGGCTTATCCTCATCGAATACTCCGCGTTGGACCGTCGCCGTTGTGCTCATGAAAGTGCCTCCGGCGCCCAGGCCAATGCGCGATGCAATCATGACAATGCCGCGCGCACATATACGTTCCATTTATGCTATTTGAGGAACCATGGACGCCGGGTCATCATGCGCGTTCGGCACGATGCGGCACGTTGCCAAATATTATTCGCGCCGAGCCGGCTGCTTTAGCGAGGGATCCTCACCGTGGCTATGCCGTTTGCCCTCGGCCTCCGCGCGTTTCAGCGTTTGTGCCTCGGGACCATCGACGGCATGAGCAGCATCCTCGGCCGCTTTCTTCACCTTGCCACTGGCGACGAAGTCGCGTGTCGCTTCGTTATACTGACGTGCGCCGGTCTGACTGCCTTCACCTTCATTTGGACCAGAGCGTTCCGGCGTGCTGTGTTTTGCTTCGGGTGTCGCGGCTTTTCCTGGCATCGGTTTTACTCCCTCAAAATCATCGGCGAGCATTGAACGCTTCGGCCAGACGCTGGTTCCAGACAGACCGAATCCAGACGGGGGTGCAACCAATGATGCCGCGACGGATTGATCTCGAAGCAGCCAGGAGCACTTCGCCATGCAGGACCAAACCAAGCCGCGCGCGCCAAAATCCACCGCGCCAAAGTCCACCGCGAAGATGGTCCATCCTCACAAAGCCTTCCGGCATCCGGCGCAAGTGGTGGCCGATACCGAATTGTCGAAAGATGAAAAACGGCGCGCGCTTGAATCGCTGGAGCAAGACGCCAAACAACTCGCGACCGCCACCGATGAAGGCATGGAGGGCGGCGAGAGCGCCAACCTCCGGGATGTCTTGCTCGCGAAGAAGGCATTGGACCTGCCAGCGTCAGAACACGCCTTCGCCATCGTCCTCCAAACGTTTGAATCGAAACTCGCCAAAGCCCAGGGAACCGGCGTTCACGCGGTGATCGCCAATGCCATCGATGCGATCATTTCGGCACGCGCCGCGATCGAACGTTTGGAACGGGTGCCCGCTGTCCCGCCCGGCGCGCCAGAGCCGGGGTCCGAGCAGGAACTCGAAGAGGAACTGGAGAAGGAGAAGCTGGATCCTTAAGGAACTCAGGCGCGGAACGTTTACGCCGCCCGTTCGTCCGCCGGAGGATCGGGGAGCCATTGTAACAGGAACGCCTCCCAGCTCGTCAGGGTCACCGCTGGCGGCTCCAGGACTGCCGTCTGTTCAGACGCGGTGCGGTGTTGCTCCGGATCGGGTGCGGTCTGCCGGCCACTCATGATAACCGCGCGTGACCGTTTGACCCGAGATTGGGCCGCTCGCCAGTAATCCTGGCTTCAAGAAATTTGATCGCCAACACGATGGGGCTCGATGGCGAATCCCAGTACTCGCCGGTCGCCGGATCAAACCGAAGCAGCACGACCCGTGGATCGTCCGCTCCTTCCGGAAAGTAGCTTTCCGCTCCGTCATTCCACAATTCCCGAACCGCGTCGCGCTCACGGACGCGGGTAATGCGACCGGAAACCGATACGAAAGTACTGCCTCTCGGGTCGGCGAACGCCAGGCACGCATCGGGGTTTCGCCGCAACTCATCGTCTTTGTGCGTGTCGACGTCGGAAAAGAACCAGATCGCGTTGTCGTCCGGCCGAGGGATACCGCGCATCGGCCGGGCGCGGACATGCTCCCCGTCATGCGTGATCATCATGCAGGTGCGAATGGCACGAATGTGTTTCCAGATGACATCGCGGGTCGATGGATCGGACAATTACCCCTCCACATAAGCTGGATAAGCTGGCGCGTGCATGAGGCGGGCCGCGCCCCAGGAGCCGCACATCGGCGTCAGCGGCTCGGCAGTCTGATCATCGTCTCCGGACCGCTAATCCCGTGATCGTGCGCCTCTGTCGCGCCGGCGGCGCGCCACCAGAGCGGCAGCCGGTTGGGCGATCTGAATGCACGCGCAAAGCGATGCAGCGCAAAACGTGATGCCGCCGAGTAGATGCAGGTAATACATTTTGCCCATCCGTGCTTCATGCACACGTCGGAAACGCACGTCTCACGTGAAGGTTCCCGCTCCGCGCGTTCAACTCCCCGACGCGGGCGATGACCTCAACGGGACGCGGACAGGAACGCCGCCGGGAAAACCAATGCCCAGCGTAAACCCGTGGGCGCGTAATCCACCGTGACCTCGCCTTGCACGGCGCGGGCGACGGTGCGTTCGGCGACGACCCGTCCGAAGCCGCGCCGGGACGGCCGTTCGACCGGAGGGCCGCCCGACTCTTCCCACGAAAGATGGCAATGCGGTACATCGTCCGGCCCCGGAGCCTGATACCAGGAAATGCGCACCTTTCCGGACGGCACGGAAAGCGCGCCAAACTTCGCCGCGTTGGTCGCCAACTCATGCATGGCCATGCCGATATGTTGCGCGGCGTCAGGTTGGATGTTCAGCGGCTCGCCATCGAGTTCGAACTGCGAGCCGGCGAGATCGATGTAATGCCCAAGCTGCGACCGCACCAGTTCGCGAAGGGACGCGCCGCGCCAGTCCTCTCGCACCAGAAGATCATGCGAGCCGGCCAGGGAATGCAGGCGTGCCGAGAACCGCGTCTCAAAGTCCTCGATCGACGTGCTGTTGGCCGCGGTTTGACGCATGATGGCCTGAATCACCGACAGCAGGTTCTTGGATCGGTGCGTCATCTCGCGCATCAGCAGCCGAATGCGCGCCTCCTGCTCCTTATACCGGGTGATATCGATGGCCCCGGTGATAATGCCAATCGTGGCGCTCGTTTCGTCTGTCAAAGGATGCACGGACAGGTCGAACCAGGTTTCGACACCCTCCCGCACGACACGGATATCGGCACGGGCGGCCTCCCCGGTCTCGATCACGCCGCGCTTGAGTTGCAGCTCGGCACCCTGCTCCAGCGTGCGAAACACCTCCGGCTGCTGCTTGCCGATGATCTCCGGCGCGGACAGTCCGAATTCGCCCTGGCTGATCCAGGTGAACGTGAGGTCGCGGTCCTGGGTCATCACGGTGACGCCGGAGGCGCGCAACGCGGCGTCGAAACGTTGATTGACCTCCGCCAGTGCACGGGTGCGCAGCGCGACCTGCTGCTCCAGCGTATCCGCCAGTTCGGTCAGACTGGCTTCGCGCACGTGCAGCTCCTGGATCCGCCGGCGCGTGTCCCGCAGCAGAAGCGACGCCACCGCGCCGACGCAAATCAATGCGGCCACGATGGCCACCAATGACATGGTGCTCAGCCGCGTCTGGGTCGCGGTCGTCTGCGCCACGTCGTCGTTGGCGCCGGCGGTGAGGCTATAAACGTCCCGCCGCAACTCCTCCATTTGCGTGTGGCCGAGGCCGGTGCGGACCTGGTCAAGAGCGTCCGTGAACTGTCCACTCTTCGTCAGCGTGATGGTTCGATCCATCTCCTGGAATTTGGCGGTGCCGATGCGCTCGACCTCATCGGCCAATGCCTGGCGTGCGGGGATTTTGGGGATCCGAGCCCGCAGCTCAGCCATCCAGGTCCTAAAGTCGGTCCGGGCCTGATCGTAGGGAGTGAGGTATTCGGGATCGCGAGTGATCAGGAAACCGCGCTGCGAGGACTCGGCGCTCGTCATCGCCAGCAGTACCACCGTCCCGGCGCGCCTTGCCTGCCGCGCGTCGAGCACGGCATCGGTGGCCCGGACGTTTTGCCATGCCAGGATCGCGGTCATCGCACAGGCTATCGCCAAAAGGCCGAAACCCACGACGACGGCCCAAACGGCACGCCTTTGCCGACGTACGGCGCGGACAGCCAGGCGCTCGCCTGAGACGGGCGCGGCCTGGTCCGAAATGGAACCAACCAACACCACATCGTCATCGCCACTCTCCGCGTGGCTCATGGCGGCGGAAATCCCGGCGCGGCCAGGTTGGCATGGCGGTCTCGATTTGTCATGGTTGCCGTCCCGTCGCGATTTGACGCTTTGAGGACAAAGCGCCGCGATCCAGGTCCCACCAATTGACCCCGCATCTGGCGTATCAGGAGCTTATCGCATCAGTCCTCATCCTACCATCGCGGCTCTCGGCACGCCAAGGCGGGCTCGCGATATCCGGCGGATGCCAGGCTCCCACGCCAGCAGCCCGGAGGAAAAGCCGACGGCTCCCCTCCCGACCGCGCGCCGGCTTTAAGGTCCGCCGTCCGCTTGTCCGGGCGGCGGGCCGTTTCGCCCGCGGGGGACCGGTGACGGTCTGGCGGAGTGCCGGCTTACCGGCGTGCCGCGGTCGCCAGCGTCGCCCGGCGATCAAAGAACAGCGCCTGACTAATGACGGCCTTGACCGTGTCGGGGCGGAACGGCTTGGTGATGAGGAACGTGGGCTCGGGCCGTTCGCCGGTCAGCAGTCGCTCGGGATAAGCCGTTATGAACACAACCGGAACCTCGCAGGTCGCCAGAATCTCGTTCACCGCGTCGAGGCCGGAGCTGCCATCGGCCAGTTGGATGTCCGCGAGAACCAGACCTGGTGCACCATCGGCGATCGCCGCGACGGCTTCCTTCCGTGTGCGTGTGACCCGCAGTACGGAGTGGCCGAGTTCCGTGACCATGGCCTCAAGGTCCATGGCGATGATCGGCTCGTCCTCGATGATCAGCACCTCGGTGCGCAACTGGGAGGCGATCTCCCGCCCGGCCTCATCCATGAGCCTATGAGTTTCTTCCGGCGGCATATCCAGGATTTCGGTGATCTCGGCGGTCGTGAACCCTTCGAGCGAGCGCAACAGAAAAACCACTCTGGGCAGCGGGGTGATCGCTTCCAGCGACCGGTCGGCGGCTCGCACCGCGGGATTGTCCGAGGCCTCCACGGCATGCTGGTTGACCGGAACCGAGTGCCAGATCTTGAGGAAGACCTTGAACAAGTACTCTTTGCTGGTGGGCCGCTGGCTGGCATCCTCGGCGAGCGCTTCCAGCGTGGCGATCGCGTACGCGTCGCCGCTGGCCTGGCTCCCGGTCAAGGCTCGGGCGAAGCGCCTGAGATACGGCAGGTGTGACGCGATTGACGCGGTTGGTGGCATCGAATGCTCCCCTGGGTACAGCAAAGCGCTGAAACGAAACGCGGCCCGCTCCGCGCCATTGAGAATAACGGCTGGCCGCGGCAAATGTTCCCTGGCAAGGGAACTTTTCTCGCCCGCCCGCGTTCACCGCTCTGAAATCCCACAAAAACCGGGTGCGGACGCACGTACCGGCGATCGGGACCGGACCTTTCGCCGTCCCGCTGGAACTCGCGCGGAGTGGCTTCGTTGGAGAGATAGATGGCCGCACGAGACCGTGGCAAGCGAAAGCAGGCGCCCAACATGACACCCGAGCAAGCGGATATGCCAAAAGCCAGGCTGGAAGCGGATTTGCAGGCGCATATTGGACGCCAGCTCCGCGCCGTTTACGACGAGGTCGTCAGCGAACCCGTACCAGACCGGTTCCGAAAGCTTTTGGAAGAGCTGGAGCGCAAGCAGTCAGGCGAGGCCTGACCGCGATGAGCACCAAGGACGATCTTCTGGCCGCCATTCCGAATTTGCGGGCCTTCGCGATTTCACTCTGCGGACGAAACGCGCGCGCCGAAGACCTCGTGCAGGAGACGCTGGTCAAGGCCTGGGCGAACATTCACTCGTTCGAGCCGGGGTCCAACATGATCGCGTGGCTCTACACGATCCTGCGCAATGAATTCTATTCCGAATTCCGCAAGCGCCGGCACGAGGTAGGGGACGAGGAAGGCCGCCACGCGGCCAGGCTGGCGACCCGGCCGACGCAGGAGGGTCACATGCAGTTCCAGGATTTCCGTGCCGCTCTGGACCGGCTGGCCGCCGACCATCGTGAGGCGTTGATCCTGGTTGGTGCCTCAGGACTGTCCTATGAGGACGCGGCCAAACTTTGCGGCTGCGCGGTCGGTACCATGAAAAGCCGGGTCAACCGGGCCAGGACCAAACTGGCGGAAATGCTCGCCGGCCCGGCCGACTCGCTCGTGGCGCCGGATATGGCCTGGGACGCCGCGGTGGATGCGTCATGGTCCGGCGTTCGCGGCTCGCGTGCCGACGTGTGACGCACAAGACGCCCGGCCGGACGCCGCGTAAGTCCCGGCGGGCACGAGCGTGTTTTGATCTTGCTAAAGCGAATACGCGCATGCCTGACACGGAGACACTCCTGCGGGAACTGAATCACAGGGTCAAAAACAACTTTCAGATCATCGTGAGCCTGATGAATCTGCGGAAGCGCATGTTGCCGCCCGACCGGCGGGAAGACATTCGCTTCGTGGAAGAGCATGTGCAGTCCATGTCGGTTGCGTATCGTCACGTCTACGCCACCGGGTCCATCGTCGACGTATCGTTGTCGGATTTGATCGTCGAGGTGCTGTCTGGCTTACGCCAGATCGCCGCCTTGGGCGAAGATCAATTGCGTATCGAAATCTCAACGAATAACGCATCGCTGGGGCTGGACCACGCGATAGCCCTGGCATTGTATCTCGCCGTCTTGCTGCCCCCGTATCTGGACCGCGCGTCGGCGACAACCGGAATTGTCACCGTGACCGTCGGCGTCGTCGCGAAGCAGGTGACGCTGACCATCCGCGGAAGCTGGAACGAGCCAATCGTTCTTGATTTTCTGCGGAATCGCCTGATGCGCGCTTATGCCGGGCAACTGGAAGCCGATATCGTTCCGGCGACGGTTCTGGGACAGGAACAGATCCGCTTCGCGTCAGGTCCCGCGTAAGCGAAGATTTCGCCGGGGTGCGGGAAGCGCGAAATTAAAACTTCACGCAATTCCCCGGGTCCGACTCCACGGATTTCACACTCGCGTGTGATGGAACCATTGCCGGGATCACATGGTTATCCTGGCGGTCGCATTGCTGGCGATGGCGGCGCGTGACGACCCGCGATTCATGATTCGGTTCTCGCATGAGAGCTCACTGAGGGCATCGCCGGGCCGGTGTACCGCCGGAGTGCCCGTCTACTCCGCGTTGATTCTGGTCCGGGTTCAGGACTAGTCTCGGCCGGATGTACGTGCGCGGCTCACGTGTGGGGCACCCCTCATGCGTGAGCCGCGACGCCTTGTCAGTAGGAGTGATATTTGTGCGGCGAGGCGGGAACCCCGAGGCCGGTCAATCGCTTTCTGAGCCGCCGGCCGGCCGCGGATGGCTATCGCGAACCGGCCCCGCCGGCAGCGTCGTCGTTTTGACCGGCGATTGGATCGCTCGTGATGGCGCCGGCGCCGAGTACTTGGCTGTGGCGCGAATTGTGGGCGCCGCTCACGGCCCACAGATCTCGTTGGATACGAGCGAGCTTGGCCGTTGGGACACCGCGTTGCTCGTGTTCATTTCCGCGTTACGCGAGGCGGCGCGGCAGCACGGGTTTATTTTTGACGAAGCCGGCCTGCCCGCGCCGGCGCGCCGGTTGTTGGCGCTGCCGGCGAGCGCCGCCGCGAACCCGGTGCCAGAACCCCAGCGATTGAGCCTCGTGGCTCGGGTAGGAAGGAGCGTCATCGCGGGAGCGACAGAAGCGCTCGCGGTGGTGACGATCGTTGGCGAAACGATCTTGCGCGCGGGTGCGCTGCCGTTTGGCCGTGTTCGCATGCGTGGCACCGATCTGCTGACCTGTGCTTACGACGCGGGGATCGCGGCGCTGCCGGTGGTCACCGTCATCAATATCCTGGTCGGTTGCATTCTCGCATTTGTCGGGGCCGTGCAATTACGACGATATGGCGGCGATATTTATGTCGCCGCGTTGGTCGGTATCGCCATGATCCGCGAGATGGCCGCGCTGATGACGGCGATCGTGATGTCCGGCCGCACCGGTGGCGCCTATGCGGCGCAAATCGCGACGATGCAGGGCAGTGAGGAAATCGATGCGCTGCGTGTGATCGGAATCCCCGTCAACGACTATCTTATCCTGCCGCGGATCATCGCGCTGACACTCATGATGCCGCTGCTGTACCTGTATGGCAGCGCGTTGGGTATTTTTGGCGGCTTCGTGGTCTCGATCGCCATGTTAAACCTGTCGGCGGTGACGTTCATTCAGCAGACACGTGACTCGATTGTTCTCAGCCAGCTTCTGTTTGGACTGACGAAGAGTATCGCGTTTGGTGCTTTGATCGCTATCACGAGCTGCCGGACAGGGCTTCGCGCCGGACGCAGCGCCGCCGATGTCGGCCATGCCGCGACGACCGCGGTGGTCGTCAGCATCGTTGGCGTCATCGCCCTCGACGCGATTTTCGCGGTTTGCGCGAACACGTTGGATTTCTGACGCGATGGGGATTTCTGACGCGATGGGATCCGCATCCACCGATTTGAAGTTCCGCGTCGAAGGCCTCGCATTTGGTTATGGTTCAACGATTGTGCAACACGACGTATCTTTCGATATCGCATCCGGGTCGATCTTCGCCATCATGGGTGGCAGTGGCAGCGGCAAGAGCACGTTGATGAAAACCATGACCGGCTTGCTGCGGCCCGAGGCCGGAACGATTTTCTTCGGGGACGAGGATTACTGGAACGCGACCGAGGAACGCCGGGCGGAGATCGGCCGCCGGGTCGGTGTCGTGTTTCAGGATGGCGCGCTGTGGAGTTCGATGACAGCCGAAGACAATGTGGCGCTGCCGCTGCGTATGTTCACCAATCTGGACAATGCGACGATCGAGGCTCTGGTGCGTTTCAAACTTTCGATGGTGGGTCTGGAGCAGGCGGGCTCGGTCATGCCGTCCGATCTCAGTGGTGGCATGCGCAAGCGCGTCGGCATCGCCCGTGCTCTGTCGCTCGATCCGGACGTGCTGTTTCTCGACGAGCCGTCCGCTGGCCTGGACCCGATTTCGGCCAAGCGGCTGGACGATCTGATCGTTGAACTGCGCGATGGGTTCGGCGTTACCGTGGTCATGGTCAGTCACGAATTGCCAAGCCTGTTGAGTATTTGCGACGACGGCGTCTTCCTTGATGCCGACACGAAAACCGCCATCGCGCGCGGGTCGCCGCGACGGCTGCGCCAAAGCTGTGATAATCCGACAGTGCACGCATTCATGAATCGCGAGCGCCCGGAGAATGAACGCGCGCTGGAAAGGGTCGTCGATGGCGAACGCTGACGGCCTCGTCTCACGTTTTCGCGTTCGATCGGCGCCGGCGGCCAAGGCGACGGCGGTCGGCGCCTTCGTGCTTGGAGGCCTGGCGATTTGTGTCATCGGCATTCTGTTGTTTGGCGGTTCCAGTCTGCTTGTCACCAAATTGCGTGTCGTGGTTTTCTTCCCGGATTCCGTGGCCGGCCTGACGGTTGGCGCGCCGGTGACGTTGCGCGGCGTGCAGGTTGGGACGGTGGAGAGCATGAAAGTCTACGTCAAATTGCCCGAACTGGTCCCGATCATCCCGGTTTATCTGGATATTGAACCGGGCCGGGTCTCGTGGTCGAAGAGTTCAAAGAAAGCGACCGCGGCCGATCTTGCTCTGGCGGTCAAGGCGGGATTGCGCGCGCAACTGACAACGCAAAGCCTGGTCACCGGACAGGTCAGCGTCAATCTCGACTTTCATCCGGACACTCCCGTCAACCTGATTGGCGGCGATACGAGCGTCCCGGAGATTCCGGCGATCCCGTCGGATTTCCAGCACATCAAGGACCAAATCGCGGAATTGAACCTGCGGGACCTCACGGACAAAGCCCGCGTCGCGCTGGTCGACATCGACGCGGTGGTCGGCGAACTCCGCGGCAAGTTGGGTCCACTCGCCGACAGCATCCAGCAAACTTCGGATGCGGCGCGGTCGACGTTACAGACAGCGACGGACGCTGTACGGCAGGTCCAGGCCGACGCGAGCCGGACTCTGGCCTCGATCGATCAGCTCGCGACCACGACCCAGGGGCAGGTTCAGGCAAGCGGGAAGGACATCCAGCAGACCTTGGTGGAGGTTCGGCGCACCGCTGACGACGCGAATAAAGTACTCGGGTCGGTCGGCGACATAACGGCGGCGCATTCTCCGGAGCGAAGCGATCTTCAGGCATCGCTGCGTGACCTCGCGGCCAGCGCGAGCGCGTTGCGCGCCTTTACCCATGATCTGGAGCGTCATCCGAACGATCTCCTGATCGGGAGGTCATCGAAATGAAATGGCGGCCGGTCCTGCTGACGTTGCTGCTGACCTGCTGTGGCTCGGACCCGGTATCGCGCACTTATGTGCTCAGTCCGCCGGTTGATCCGGTGGCGCGCGCGGTCTCTGAGGCTGGCAGGCCGGTGCTGGAGGTTCGTCGCGTGTCGGTACCCGATTATCTGGACACGACGGATATCGTATCGCGCGATGGCCGCAACGAACTGAAGGTCAGTTCAACAGGCCATTGGGGCGAAAGGTTGTCGGTCGGCATCACGGATGCTCTCGCGGCGGATCTGCGGCGGCGGCCGTTGCCTTTTTTGATCGTCGGACCGGCGTTTTCCGGACAACCGGCCCGCGAGGTGGCGGTTGACGTTGATGCGTTCGACGTTCGGCAGGATGGAAGCTGCGTCTTGACGGCCCGCTGGACGATCCTTGGCGAAGATCAAAAGCCAAACCCTGGCGGGCAGCTGGACACTTTCGTTACCTATGTGACTCGAACCGCCGAGGGTACCGCCGATGCCGCCGTGAGCGCCGCGATGGCTGGCGCGATTGATCAGCTCGCGGGCAAAATTGGCTCTGGCCTGGCACTCACCTCCGGCGGGCGTTGACTACCCTTTATCGCGTGCGTGATGCCGGTGGCATTAAACGGCCGTCAACTCGTCAACGGCGGCCTGACCTGAAAGTTCTGTTCACCACGGGGTATAGCCGGAGCCCGGCCGGCGAGCACGAGAACTTCGACCTGACGACGCGGATGATCGGCAAGCCGTTTTCCATCGACACGCTGGCATCACGCGTGCGCGCGGTGTTGGACGGAACCGATAACTGCTGAACTCAGGCCCCTTCGCGCCGCACCCATCGGGCCGGAGCGCGAAGGGATACCGGAATCGGATCAGGCCGCCATATGCAGGACCTGGCGTGGGTTGACCGGATGGCCGTAATACGCGGTGTTCCATTCGTTACGTGGCTTGATGATCGAGCCTTCCAACGTGAGTCCCGCGTAAGCGCCCTTGGCTTTCGCCCAGGCGATCACGTCGATGCCGGGATGGGTTGTCGTGGCCGCCTCCGCTCCGCTGCCCAGAACCAGTACAGTCAGGCCCGCCTGGGCACCCAGTTTCACCTCGTCCTGCATCCAGGCGTTCAGGGCGCGGTCGCTCATCACGAACAGAATGACTTCGGCCACCTCGACGCCGATCTGCAGACCGAACGACGCTGATCCAATCATATAGAACGCGGGACTGCTCCAGCCGTGGGCGGTCCGGGCCAACAACACTCCGTTGCCCCCTTCGCCGCCAAAGAAGAATCCGCCCTTGACGAGTTGAGGCACGACCATCACCGCCTTGCAGGTCTGAAACAGTTCATTTGAATTGCCGAATTGCGGATCATGCATGGATCCTTCCATCGTGGCGTTGGCGCGCCGGATGAGTTCGGCTTGTTCGGCGGCGGCCCGCGCCGCGACGGTGTGTAGCGTCATTCCGCCGAATGCCGCGACGCCGGCGCCAAGCCCGGCCATCCGGGTCATTTGCCGCCGGCTGATCGTAAGGTTTCGCATGTTGTCACTCCTGTCTCGTTTCGGTTACGTCTGACGGCTCGCGTTCCGCCGGTCATTCCTTGGACGGGAATTGGTCAAGTAATTCCGCCAAGTCATCGGCATGCTCTTCCTCGGAGGCCTGGATCTCCTCCAGCATGCGGCGCGTCGTCGAATCGAAAGGCGCGAAGTAAGCCGCGATCTCGCGATAGGTATCGATCGCGATGCGTTCCGCGATCAGATCTTCCTTGATCATGTCGAGCAGAGACTCACCCTCGGCGTATTCGGAGTGGGCGCGGGACTGCAGGCCTTCGGGGGAGAAATTTGGCGAACCGCCAAGTTGCACTATTCGTTCAGCGATGCGATCGGCGTGCATCTGCTCCTCGGTGGCATGCTGTTGAAACTCCGATTTCACCGGCCCCGAATCAATGCCCTTCGCCATGAAGTAATGGCGCTTATAGCGAAGAACACAAACGATTTCGGTCGCCAGTGCCTCGTTGAGAATCTTGCAGGCGAGTTTGGTATCGCCGCCATACCCCTCGGTGACCGCGCCATCCTGGATATGATGGCGTGCCCGTTCACGGACCGTTTTGATGTCCATGAGGAAGGGGACGCTCTTTACCTTCACTTTGTCATTCCCCATGAGTTGTTCGTTCCTCTGTGGTGGTTGCGAATGATCGTCAGCGCCACCATTGCAATTATGCAATGATGATATCATGCGGGCCGGTAGGAACTGGCCGCGGCAAGGCGCTCCCGAAGTACTACAGAACGGTAACGCTGGTTGCCGTTTAAAGTTCCGACAACTGGCGGCCCGGAATGAACGGCATCAATCGGAGACAGAGACCAACCGGCTGTCGCTTCGGTTGTCTGTTCTCGCGGCTGGCGGCCTGGCGCGGCGGCGGCGATTGGATCGGGTCAATCCGTGGGTCAGGTCGTGGATAAAGCCAAGTTTCCCGATGACCGTCGGAGTCAGAACAAAGGGGTACAGATCGGGTTGACCCATGCAGCGGTTCACGCTGTTCACGGCGATCGCGATCGGACGCCAGCGGCCGACAAGCTGGCTCACGTTCTGGGCGAACCAGGGGTCCAGGTCGACCTTGGCACTCAGCGCCGGGTCTTCGGTCACCGCCGGGTTGACCTGAATGCCGTAGGAACCGGCCATTTCCAGGGTGTCGGCGATATGCAGGTAGTGCGCCCAGGTTTCCGCGAAATCCTCCCACGGGTGGGCGCTGGCGTAAGCACTGACGAAGTCGTTCCACCAGGCTTCTGGCGCGCCTTTGGCATAATAGGTTTGCAGTGCTTCGGCATAATCCCGGGTTTCATCGCCAAACAGTTTCCGGAACGGCTCCAGGTATTTGCCGTCGCGTACCAGGCGGTCCCAGTAATAATGGCCGATTTCGTGCCGAAAATGGCCGAGCAATGTGCGGTAGGGTTCGCCCATCTCGGTGCGCCGTTGCTCTCTTGTCGCGTCATCGGCTTCGGCCAAATTCATCGTGATCAATCCGGCCTGGTGACCGGTGAGCACGCTGGCTCCCTCCGGACCATCGGCGAGGAACTCGAATGCCAGACCGCCGTCCGGCCGTTGAGCGCGACTCTCAGGCGGCAGGCCGAGTTTTAACAGGCCGTAAAACAAGTGATGCTTGGCCAACTCAAGCTTCCGCCAGCGGACCAGGTTTTGCGCTACGGAAAGATCGGGAATGGTCTGGTTATGTTGGCAGGCGGCGCACAGGGTCGCGTCGCTGCCGGCCGGGATCAGCCAGTTGCACGCATCCTGCTCCGCGTTGGCACAGAAACGGAACTCCGCCGGCGGCCGCCATGCATTTCGCTCCGGATCGAGCGCGAACAGAGAATTCCGTGGCGGATAGTACCCCAGCCGGGCGCCGCAGAATCCGCACACACGGTTCTCAAAAAATACGACAGTGGAACAGGCTGGACACACAAATAGCTTCATTTATGGGCCAATCGCCGACCGTGTGACTGTTGCCAGGGGGGAATTACCGGAAGGCGAGCCAGGCGACCGTCACGGCGACGATACTAAGGACGAGTGAGATCGCCAGGACCGTCAGCACCCGGCCGCTGATCACGCCTTGCCGAGCCTCGACCGGCGGGATCCCCGTCCGTGTTTGCTCGCGCTGAAGATCGGTTGAAGTCATGTTCATGTGCCTCGCTTAATGGGTAACGCGGACCGCGATGGGGCTGGTGCGCCGTCGTGTAATCGCAGGCGGGCGGCAATGGTTCCCGCCGCCGAGCGGCCGTGAAACCGCTGAAAAGGCCAAAGACTTGCCAGCGATGGCTGGTCCATGCATATAAATTATATATAACAGTGGTGCCGGGATGATCCTTCTGGTTGAGGACGAGCCGCTGATCCGAATGGTCACGGCCGAGATGCTTTGCGACGCGGGTTTTTCGGTCGAAGAGGCCGCGACCGCCGCCGAAGCGATGGCGAAACTGAATGCCGCGGTGGCCGGTTTCGAGGCGGTCATCATCGATATCGGCCTGCCCGACCGGCCGGGGGATGCGCTTGCTCAGGAAATGCGGCAGTTATCGGCGCATCTGCCGATCCTGATCGCCAGCGGCTACGACAGCGGCAGGATCACGAGTATTTTCAAGGGCGATAGCCGCGTGAGCTTCGTTGGGAAACCCTATACCGGAACGGTATTGATTGAGGCACTTCACGCATTTGGCGTCGATCCGGCGCCGTCCGGCGGGCCGGCGTAAAGCTCTCATTAAGAGCTTGTCGCGATCGATGACCTGCTTGCTTCGCTCAGATTTCACGTTTCTGGCGACAATGCGTTCGCCATGTTTCGAACACATATTAAATTAGCGCCATCCACGGACCGTTACATAAAAAATCCCATTGCGAAATCAAGTCCCTGACGTTGGAGGGGGCGTCTCCTCCCTGGCCGCCCGGGAACTTATCGCGATGCCTCCCGTTTCATCGCCGCCAGGTCAGTGAGCACGACGCTCGCGACGAAATGGTTGGAGAAGAACATATGACCAGAACCATGCTCGCGGCGGCAGCGGCCCTCACGCTGATGACGGGAATCGCTGTCGCGCAAACCACTGAGACGACCACGACGACAACAGAGTCGACATCGGCGGTGCCGGTGGTTCCGGTGGTCCCGCCCACCGTGGTGGAAAACAGCAAACAACGCACTGTCGACGCGTTTGGCAACGTGACGGAACACAGCCGGAGCGTCAGCCAGGGCACAGCAATCTCTCCGTTCGGTGATACGACCGTTACGCGAAGGACGACGGAAACGTCATCCACCGTTCATTAAGCAGGGCGTGCTCTTCGGGCCGGTCATCACGCCGGCCCGAAGTTCAATGCCAAAGGCCAGGAGGCTGACAATGACGGGAACCAGTTTGTGTTTCGGTTTGTTGGTCGGGATGGCGGTGATGGCCGGAACAGGTGTGCTGGCTGATCGCGCTGCCGCGGAATCGACCACGACAGAGACGGTAACGACGACAACGCCCGCGTCACTCGCGGTGACATCGGCGCCGCTGCCCGCGCCGGTTGTTGTTGTGCCCTCGGTCACCACGGTCACGACCGAAAAGACCGTGATGACCGAGGCGCCAGTCGCCCACCACGTCACGCGGCGTCAGCTCGCCGCGACCCGCGGCCGATCCGCGCCGCGAGACGAGGTGGTTGAGGAAGAGACAACGACCACCGGCCGCGCCGTCATCGCGGCGCCGGTCGTCACCACGAAACGAACGACGACAACTGAAACGAATGGCACGCGATAGGCGCGGGTTCGGCGTGCGTTTCAACAGATGGCCGATTCGGACCGTCCGATTCGAATCATAACGACCGTAACTCGGACATTTTGGAGTCAAACGATGATCGAGATTACCCCTCGTCTCCGTTCGGCGGTTAGCCTCGTGCTGCTCGCTGGCGCGGTGGCTTTGGTTGGTTGCGCTCCGACGCCGGTGAGCACCACCACGACCACAACGGAAGAGTCGGTTACGACCCCGCCACCTCCTCCGATGGCGATGCCGATGTCGACGACCACGACGACGACCGAGCAGGTCCATCGTCCGTGATGTGACGGGCTGGTCTCCGGCGGCTCGTCCTCGCGAAATCGAATGGCGCACCCGCGGCTTTGGCCGAAGGTGCGCCGTTCGATTGTTTGGTTATCCGCCGTTTATATTCGCCCGGCGAAGAGCAACACGACGACGATGATCAGAATCACGCTCACACCGCCGCTTGGGTAATAGCCCCAGCCGGCACTGTACGGCCAGGTCGGGACGGCGCCTATCAGCAACAATATCAGCACGATCAGCAGCATGTTACCAAGACTCATGGCTGAACTCCGCGGAGCGATATGGCTTCGGGAATCCTGAGCCTAAGTCAGGCAATGCCGGAAAAGTTCCTCCCGGTCGATACGATACAGTACAAGATCCGCGCTTATGAGGGTCGCACTTCCCACTTTTCCAGCGTCCGCTTTTCGATCGTATCGACGATGAGTTTTTCGGTGGCGTAACCAACGATCGCCACCAGGATCATCGCGGTCATCAGATCGACCGCCTTGAACTGGAATCGCGATTCCATCAGAAAATAACCAATGCCGTCCTGCGACGCCAACATTTCGCCGGCGACAATCATGCGCCATGCGCCACCCAGACTGATCCTCAGGCCCGTGATGATGTAGGGTATGGTGGCCGGCAGAACAACACGGAAGAACAACGTCATTCCGCGCGCGCCGAAACAGCGGCCCGCGTCGATGATGGTCGGACTGATCTGGCGCGCGCCGGCCTCGGTGCTGAACAGCATCGGAAAGAATGTCGTGGCGAACACTACAAAGATCACGGCGGCATTGCCCAGACCGAACCACAGGATCGCCAGCGGAATCCACGCGATGCCCGGAATCGGATAAATCCCCTTGATACTCGGCATCACGAACTCCCGGATCGCGACGATCCGGCCGAGTACGAGGCCCATCGGGATGGCGACGACCGCGGCCCCCCCGAAGCCAGCCATGGCGCGCAAGAAGCTGTACCACAGGTGGACATAGATATTCGGGCCATACAGCCAGTGCGGGTCGGAAACCAACAGGATAACGACAAGATCGTGCAGCACCGTCAACGGCGGCGGCAGCAGCAACTCCAGGTCCAGCCACTGGGACATGAGTTGCCATACGACCAGGATGACGGCCACGCCGGTCCCGCCGCGCAGCAGCCGCCGCATGCGAACGCGGCGATCCGCCGACCTGACCTGGCGCGCGAAATCCTCGCGCGTGACGCCGGTCGGAACCGCGATCGCCGCGTTGACCGTCGTGCCGCTGGTATCCTGGATTGAGCTCATCAGGTTTGTCGCACGTATCGCAGGTCAAACACGTCGTCGAGCGTCAGTTTGGGCGAAATCTCACCGCGCGCCAGCATCGCGTGGCCCAGAATGTCCCACCAGGCTTGCGCCGCCTCGCGCGTCAGACCGACCCTTGGGTCGAAACGGTCGTACATGTCCTCGATCACGGCCGGATCCTGCCGCGACCATTCCGACATGATCGCGACCATCTCCGCCCGCGGCGCCGCGGCGTAGGCGGCACTGGCGTCGCGTAGAGCCTGTGTAAATCGCTTCGCCGCGTCCGGGTGGTCGCGCAAAAACGCACGATTGGCGCACACACCGGTGCCGGGCAGCAATTTCGCGCGCGCACCCATATCGCCGCGATCGCTGCTCATGAACAGAAATCCGGCCTTGGCGCGGATCGCCAACGTCGTGGTGAGCGCATCGTGCAGAAACCCGTCCAACTGGCGGCTGACCAGCGCCGGCAGCATTTCGGGACCACCAACTGTCAGGAACCGCCAATGCAGGTCGTCGGTGGTCATGCCGCGCTCGCGCAGGAAAGCACGCAACAAGATCAGATGATACGAGGACGGATTGGAAATGCCGATGCTCAGACTTTGTCCGCGCAAATCGTCGAGCGTCTTGCCTTTCAGGTCAGGCCGTAAGACGAAGAACGAGCCGCTGGCGATACCGCCTTCGATCAGCGCGATCGGCGGCTGTTTGCCGGCCTCGATATACCGTGAATTGGCATGCGCGACCTCGCCGCTCGCGCCGAGGTAAAAGTCGATGCCACCCCGGATCAGTTGCTCGATGCCGGCGGCGGTCTGGCCGGACGGGAACGGGTTTTCGGCGATATCGAGTCCGTTTCGTTCGAACGCGCCGGTCTTCATCGCGATCCAGTAAATCGCGGTGACGATGTTCGGTTTCAGCATGCCGACCTGGATCCGATCCGAGGCCCAAACCGAGCGCGAGCCTAACGTCAGGACCGCCGGAGCCGCCAGAAAGTCACGCCGGTTCACGTGGCCGTTCTCCGATTACAACCCGCTTCTTGTGTAGAACCGCACCGGATTGTCCCAGAACAGCTTCTGCTTGCGCTCGGCCGGCATGTTGTTCCAACCGAGCACGATGTTGGTCGACTCCGGAAACGCGCTTTCGCCGTGCGGGTAATCCGACGCGTACATCAGCACATCTTCGCCGACGATATCGGCGACCATGTTGGTCACCTTTTCACCCTCGGAGACTTCGATGCTTTGAAAATAACGGCCGCTCATGACGTATTCGCTTGGATGGTGTTTCAGGTTTGGCGGTAAGGCGGCGCGGATCGTTTCCATGTGCTCATCCAGCCGTGCCATCCAGAACGGCAGCCATCCGTGGCCCGCCTCCAGGCAGCCAAGCCGCAGGCGAGGGAACCGGTCCAGCAATCCGCTGCCGATCAGTGCCGCCATGTTGCGCATGCCGCACCACGGATGCGCGGCGGATCGTTGCAGCCAGAGATTGTCCCAGGTGTCCAGCCCGCCGGGCGCGTAAGGTGGCATGACGGTAAACGTGTGCAGCACCGCCGACAGATCCAGTTCCTGCGCCTCGGCCCAGATGGGATCGAGCGACGGCAGATCGATCGGCGTTCCGTATGGCGCGTAGACCAGCACGCCCCAGGCCCAACGTTCGCGGCCCGCGCGGCGCATTTCCCTGACACTGCCTTCAACGTCGCGTGAGCTGACCAGCACCACGCCGCCCAGGCGATCGGGGTAGGGTGCGCAATAGTCGTGCATCCAGCGGTGGAACGCCTGATACATCCCCATTTCCAGCGCCACGTCCTCGCCAGCGGTGAAGGTGCCGAACCAGCCCGATGGCAGCATGAAGTTCACGTCGGAGCCTTCGAAGTCCATGTCGGCGATACGCGCGGCCGAGGAACGGTCGACGTCCGGTGAGGTCGGCCGTCCGCGTTTAACTCCGGTGAAGCCGGCCATGTAGCCCGACGCATCCGTCTCGATTGTTTCGCTGTACAGCCTGCGCTGATATTTGCGCTGGCCTTTGTTGTAGGAGATGTGGCCGTTCTTGCTCGTTGTCCGGAATTGCTCCCAGCCCGCGAGACGCGCTTTGTCGTCCGCGGTCAGCCATGGTTCCAGAACGTCCACATACGGACCGACATGCGCGTCCGTATCAAAGAATTTATAGCCACCGCGTGCCATGATGATCTCCTGTCAGTTCAGTTCGCCACCTGGCGCCTTGTTGTATTTCGCTGTCGCGGCCGGGGAGAGGTAGCGCTCCTCCAGCATTCGCTGTTTATCGAGGCCCTCGCCGTCGCGTGGCGTTTCCGGAATGATGTAGGGATGGTTCTTGCGCCGCTCGACGAAGTCTTCCCAGGCAGCGATGCCTCGTTTGGAAAAGTCCGCCATGAAGTCGGTCAACGCGGCCCATGCGACGTGGTGGGTGAAACTGGGCAGCCAGGCGATGGTTACGCCAAGCGCCAGGTGCTCCTCCAGCGACAGATAGCGCGGCAGCTTGCCTTTCATGAAGGACAGCGGGCCCGACACGGCCTTCCGCGCCAGCGCGATGTCCTCGGGCGAATGCGGCGATTCCAGTTGTACCCAATCGACACCGGCTTCCGTTTCGTAAGCCGCCAGCCGTCGCAACGCGTCGTCGAGCCCGCCATTCGCCGCGTCGCGCGCGTAACATTGCGCCATAATGACGAAATTCGGATCGAGTTCGTTCTTCATGTCGACGGCGGCGCGATAGCGGGCGATCGCCTGCTCCAAAGGCACGACTTCGACACCGGCGCTTTGCGTGCGGCGTTTGCCTTCGATGGGCTGATCGTCGATGCGCACGCCCGCGATCCCGGCGCGGATGCATTCGCGCACCATGCGGCGCACCGCCATGACGCCGCCGTGGCCGGTGTCGCCATCCATGATCACCGGCAGCGACACGCTGTTGGCGATCCAGCCGGAGATCTGCACGCATTCGAGCATGGTCGCGGTGCCGACATCGGCCAGGCCGGTATAGGCGCCGACAACGCCGCCGGTGCCGACGAACAGTGCCTCGCAGCCGCTCTGCTCCATGATCCGTGCCATGGTGGCGGAGGGCGGGTGCATCACCGACAGCACACGGTCTTCGCGGTGGATCAGGTGTTGCAGGCGCGCCGATGCGTCGCCGGCTTCAGTCGGGTACGATGCCATGGTTTCGCATCTCCTGCAGAACGCGTGACTTCATCGCGAGAAATTCGCTCGAGTGGCGGTCGCGTGGGCGCGGCAAATCCACCTGGAACTCCGCCGCGAGCCGGCCTGGCGATGGTTTAAGGATCACGATACGGTCGGCGAGATAGACCGCTTCCTCGATATCGTGGGTGACGTAAACGACGGTACGCCGCTCCTCGGCCCAGGTGTTGATCAGGTAATCTTGCAGCGTCATGCGGTTGATCGCATCGATGGCGGAGAACGGCTCATCCATCAGCAGCAGCGCGGCATCGGTTAAAGCCCAGGCGCGAGCGACGGCGACGCGGTGTTTCATGCCGCCGGAGAGTTGATACGGATACAGATCGGCGTCGCGCGCCAGACCGACGGTGTCCAGCACATGCATCGCGCGCTCGCGGGCGGCGGGTTTCTTCCAGCCGCTCATGAGCAGGCCGAATTCGACGTTGCGCACGACGGTCAGCCAGGCGAACAGAGCGGGGTCCTGAAACACCATGCCGCGGTCGAGGCCGGGTCCTTTGATGGGTCGTCCGTTCAGCAGAACCTTGCCGCTGGTGGGTTGCGTCAGACCCGCCACGATCCGCAGAAACGTGCTCTTGCCGCAACCACTGGGCCCCAGGATGCACAGCAGTTCGTCACGCGGCACCGTGAGGTTGAAATGATCCAGCGCGTGATTCCAGCCGGTCTGACCGCGGTAGAGATGGTCGACGTCGATCGCCTGGATCACTGGCCCCGCGGCCGCGCTCATGGCGCTGGACCGGGCGGGTTCAGTGTGTTCCGTACAGGCAACGAGACGAACCGGCGCGGCACCGTCTGGACTCCTCCAAGGTTTCACGATATGAAACCACGTTTTGTTTTGATGATCTTCGAACCGCGGCCAGAGCTTGTCAAGCAGGGGAACCAGGTGTGAGCGCGACCGAACAGACGCCGGATGCCGGGCGCTACAACGTTTCGGCGGTGGAGCGGGCGCTCGACGTGCTGAACGCGTTCACGCACCAGCGGACGGAGCTGTCGCTGACCGATGTCGCGAAGCTGACCGGGCTGCACAAGGCCACCGCGTTCCGCCTGTTGGCGACACTCTGCCATGGCGGCATGACCATGAAGGATCCTTCGACCGGTACGTATCGGCTTGGGTTCGGTGTGATCGCGCTGTCGGAGGTGGCGAAAGTCTCGACTGGGTTCGTCAACCAGGCTCGTCCGTACATGCGGAAAATCCGCGATGAACTGAACGAAACCGTGTATGTCGCGGTGCGGGTTGGCGACGAACGGATCAGCCTCGATCAGATGGAAGGGCTGCGAGATATCAGACGCGTCGTGACCATCGGCAAACCGACGCCGCTCTATGTCGGCAGCACCAGCCGTGTCCTGCTCGCGGCGATGCCGGATGAGGAAATCGCCGCGTATTTCAACCGCACCACGTTCGTCCCCCCGTTTCCTGGCGCGAAAGTGGATGCGCAAACGTTATGGCGCGCGATCGCGGAAATCAGGCGTGATGGTTATGCCGAGACTTACAATAAGCGGATCGCCGAGGGTGCCTCGATTTCCGCCGCGGTACGCGGGCCATCGCATGACGTACTCGGCGCATTGACCGTTTCGATCCCGATCGGCCGCTACACCGCCGATGTCAGGCAACGAACGATCGAGGCCGTGACGGCGGCGGCGCACGGTCTGTCGCGGCAGCTCGGCGCGGCTTAGAGCGGCCACTCGTCCTGGCTCTTGCGTCGCGCCGCCGATGTGTCAGGATTCCGGGAACTGTCTGGGGGGCCGAACCTCCCGTTTCGGGAGAGATGACCCATGGAAGCGAGCCCCGCGGCCGAGCTGACTCACGAGATCACCGATCTGGAACGCCAGACCATGGCCCGCGTCGCGCGCCGGTTATTGCCGTTGCTGATCGCCTGTTATTTCATCGCGTATCTCGATCGTGTGAACGTCGGCTTCGCGTCGCTCACCATGAACAAGGCGCTGGGATTTTCCTCGGCCGTGTATGGCTTCGGTGGCGGCATCTTCTTTCTGGGCTACTTCATCTTTGAGGTCCCCAGCAATGTGTTGCTGAGTAAGGTCGGCGCGCGGGTCTGGATCGCGCGCATTCTGATCACCTGGGGCATCATCTCGGCCTGCACCGCGTTCATCGTCGGGCCGGTGACATTCTGTTCCGTGCGCTTCCTTCTGGGCATCGCCGAGGCGGGGTTCTTCCCCGGCATCATCCTGTATTTGACCTGGTGGTTCCCGTCGTACTACCGCTCGCGCATCGTCGGCATCTTCATGGCCGCCATCCCACTCTCCAACATTCTGGGCTCGCTGGTGTCCGGTGTGTTGCTTGATCTCGACGGTCTCTTGGGGCTCGCCGGTTGGCAGTGGTTGTTCATTGTTGAAGCGGCGCCGGCGGTCATATTGGGCGCGGCGTTCTGGATCTATATGACCGATTGGCCGTCGGAAGCGCATTGGCTGACACCGGCGCAACGCGACTGGTTGATCGCCCGTCTGAACGCGGAGAAAACTCAGCGCGAAACGATCCGGCATTACAGCCTGAAACAGGCATTGCTGGATAAGCGCGTGCTGCTGCTCAGCCTGGTGTATTTTGGCGGCACGTTCTCCGGCTACGGCATTGTGTTGTTCCAGCCGCAGATCGTGCATCGGCTGGCCGCCGGGTTCGGGATGACCGGCGTGATCAACGCGATTCCTTACGTGTTCGCCGCCGGTGCGATGATCTTATGGGGACGGCATTCCGATCGCACCGGAGAGCGTCCGCGCCACGTCGCGATCGCTTATTCGGTCGGCGCCTTCGGGCTGGTCGCCACCGCGATGATGACCGATCCGGTGCTGACGATGGTCACGCTGGTGATCGCCGCCATGGGTCAGGCCTCCGCCGGTCCAACGTTCTGGAGCCTGCCGACCGCGATGCTGTCAGGGACAGCGGCGGCGGGTGGCATCGCGCTGATCAATGCTCTGGGCAATCTGGGCGGCTTCTTTGGCCCGTATCTGTTCGGACTGATCAAGGATGCGACCGGCGGCAGTTTTACCTTCGCCCTGATGACGCTCGCGCTCGGTCCGATCATGTCGGCTTCCGTCGTTCTGGTCCTGGGACATGACCGGCGGCTGGAGCACATTCCAACGCGTCCGGCCGCGGCGGAACGATAGTCAGGCCGCGTCGGCGGTCTCCTCGCAGTCCCGCTCGTTGACTGACGCCAGATCCAGCACCGTCGTGCGCCGCATGTCGCGCACCTGACTGAGGTCGTAGCGGCAACCGCGATGCATCACCGCGCGGTTGTCCCACAACACCAGATCGCCTTTCCGCCATGCGTGCCGGTAGACGAATTCCGGCTGCGTCGCGTGCTCCTGCAAATCCCGCAGCAGGATACGTCCGGCCGGTAAAGCCATACCGATCACACGCCTCGCATGCGCACCGAGATACAGCAGCTTGCGGCCGCTTCCCGAATGCACGCGCACCAGCGGCCAGCGCACCGGCGGCATGGCGCCGCGGATTTCTTCCTCGGTCGGTTCCCACCCGAGAGTGCTGCGCGAATGGTGCACCCAGTGTTCTGCGAACCGGTCCGCCGCTTCGACACGCAACACGTCCGGCAGCGCGTCGTACGCGGCACGGCAATCGGCGAATTCGGTTTCTCCACCCCATGGCGGCACGGTGACCGCGCGCAGCATGGAGAATTTCGCCGCCGGCCGTTGATAGGAACTGTCGGTATGCCAAAGTCGAGTGCCCAACAGCGAAAGCACGCGGCGATGGTCCGGGTCGATGACGTAACCATTCTCGTCGAGATTTGACAGGTCGATCATCTGCTCCGGAATGCGGCTGTCCGGCGTTTTTACCGCCTTCTTCCGCCCGATGTCAGGCGGCCCGAAATTCGCCGTGAACGCGAGTTGCTGGGTGTCGTCCACCAGTTGCTCGGGAAAGATCAAAATCGAGTATTGGTCGATCGCCTGCTCGAACGCGCGCGTTTGCGCCGCGTCGACGGGCTGACGCATGTCGAAACCTCGCACCTCGGCCGCGAAGTGGCGGTGCAGCGGATGGAATGAGATCGTCATGGTAACATTCTCTCTGGCGACAACCTCGCCATGATAGCACGAGGAGACGAACCAGCCACCCGGGGTTCGCATTTCGTCGTTTGCTGGCGTACCTTCTCCCCGGCAAGACAGGAGGTCGTTTGAGATGAAGGAACCCCATGGTCCGCTTCAGGGCGTGAAAGTTGTTGCCTGCTCCACCGCGCAGGCTGGCACGGTGCCATATATGCTCATGGCCGACCTGGGCGCCGAGGTGATCAAGATCGAGGTGCCGGAGGGTGGCGACAATTCCCGCGGTTCCACCGTCTTTCCCGGCTTCCCGAGCACGTATTTCGAAACCAACAACCGCGGTGTGAAAAGTGTCACGCTGAACCTGAAGACCGCCGAGGGGCGGGACATCCTGCGCAAGCTGGTCGCCAAAGCGGACATCTTTGGGCAGAATTTTCGCCCGGGCGCGGCGGAGAAAAATGGGTTCGGTTACGAAGACCTGCGCAAGGTCAATCCGAAGCTGGTTTATATCTCGATCTCTGGTTATGGCCCGAACGGACCGCACGCTTCGCTGCCGGGCACGGATTCGATGGCCCAGGCGTTGGGGGGGATCGCTGAGGCGTATTCCACACCCGGGCAACCGTTGCGGACGGGTATCGTGTCGGTCGCCGATGAAACCTGCGCGATCCTGGCGTTCGGTGGCGCACTGGCGGCACTGACCCATGCGCGAGCGACCGGCGTCGGGCAGAAGGTGGATTGTTCGCTGCTTGGCGGCCAGATCAGGCTGATGGGTTGGACTCTCACCACGGCGATGTGGAGCAATCGCGATCCGGTCACCGGTCAGGCGCGGGTCACCGGAACACCGTCCCGGCCCGGGATCAGCGCGAGCTTCAATGATCGCGATGGCAAGCCGTTGGTGTTTCAGTTGAACGGCGCGCGGCCGTGGCGAGAGGCGATGACCGCGCTTGGATTTTACGATCGCCTCACCGAGGCGGGCTTCGCCGATCTGGGTGTGATCATAGCGTCGGATGAACAGCGGGTGTCGTTGCTGAAGCTGCTGGACGACCTGTTCGCGACGGGCACACGTGACGATTGGGTCGCGAGGCTGCGGGCAGCGGATATTGTCGCCGCGCCGATCAATACGTTGTTGGAAGCATCCGACGACCCTGACGTGGTGGCGAATGGATACGTCACGGAGGTCGAGTACAAGAAGCACGGCAAACGGTTAAAGGTGCACGGCACGCCGTGGCAATTCTCTGAAACGCCTGTCCGAATTGGCATCGCGCCGGAACTGGGTGCTGACAACGACGCCGTGCTCGCGGATGTCGGATATAGTGCCGCGGAAATTCACGAACTTCGGGAGAGAAAGATTATCTGAACTTTGCTCGTGCATCCACGGAACGAATTGGCCGATGACTTTTCAACGTCATGGCCCGGCTTGTCCGGGCCACCTGTTCCAGCATCGTGCCGCGGCAGGTGGCCCGGACAAGCCGGGCCATGACGATCAGGGTTGGCCGCGTGCCGCGACCGGTGCCCGGGCCATGACGATCAATGGGACAAAGCCGCATCGAACAACGCGGTGAGTTCATCACTATCTGGCATCATCGGAGTACCGATCACCACCAGGCCAGGCTCCAAGGCGTCGGATGACGACAACGCCCATTGGCCGGACGCGAATTGCAGCAGATGCGGCGCCGCCTCGCGGCCGAGCCGGCAGAATCCTTTCACCCGAAGCACCGACGCCGGCAAACCAACCAACAACGCCCGCAACCGATCGCGATCGAACGGACCATCGGGAATAAAGTGCCAGCTTTGGAACGCATGCTCCACCACCACCTCAGCACGAAACCGGCTCGGCGGCCTGGTGGGGAATTGCAACAAATCCGCGGACATCACGCCATGCCGCGTCTCGATCAGCCGTGCCTCCGGCCGGATCGCCTGGATCGCCGCCCGAGCCTCTGCCGTCGCGTGCTCTGCCTTGTTCAGCACCACCAGTTCAGCCGCCAGCAACTGCCCGCGCACCGTGTCTGAAACCCAACGATCTCGCAATTGTCGCGGCAGAGCAACGCCATCCGCCACCACCACGATTGGTTCCAGGTTGAACCCGGGCTCGACCAAAGCCAGTTGTGCCACGCGCCACGGATCGCTGACGCCGCTTGCCTCGATGATCACATGCTCGATACCGCGCTCTCGCGCCATCAGCCGGACCAGGCCCGCGCCGAGGTCGTCCCCGGTGCCGCAACAAACACATCCGTTGGTCAGCGCCACCATCTCACTGTCGCGCGACGCGATCAGCGCGGCATCGATGTTGATCGCGCCAAAGTCATTGACCAGGACACCAATTCGACGCGTCGCGGTGCGCAGAAAATGGTTGACCAGCGTCGTCTTTCCGGCACCGAGGAAGCCCCCGATCACCGTCAACGGAATCGGCGTCATGCGTTGTCGAACACGCGCCCGCCGGATATCGTCGCCCGGACCGAGATCTCGCGAATTTTCATCTTCTCGAACGCCAGAGGGTCCCGGTCCAGCACCGCGAAATCCGCGAATTTACCAACGTCGATGCTGCCGATCAGATGATCCATGTGCAGCGTGTAGGCGGGGCCCAACGTCACCGCGTGCAACGCCTGCTCCGGCGTGATCCGCTCATACGGTCCTAACACCCGATCCTGGGCAGTGAACCGATTGACCGCGCACCACATGGTAAACAAGGGATCGACCGGCGTGACCGGCGTATCCGAATGGATCGCCAACGGTACACCAGCCCGCAGAGCCGTGGCGCACGCATTCAGGCGTTGTGCGCGGGACGGTCCGATGGTCAACGCGCGATGCTGCTCGCCCCAGTAATAGATGTGATTGGCGAACAGGTTGACGCAGATTCCGAACGTGTTCATGCGGCGGAACATCGCCTCCTCCGCCATCTGGCAGTGCTGCAGCGTGTGCCGATGGTCCAGCCGGGGATGCGCGGAAACGGCCCGGCCGATCATTTCGATGGCGAGCTCGCTGGCTTCGTCGCCATTGGTGTGGAGATGCAACTGGATGCCGGCCTGGTGATAAGCCTCAATGATGCCGCCAAGCTCTGCCGGGGCGACATACCAAAGCCCGTTCGGCGCGCCGTTATGGTACCCCGGCCAGCGCAGCCGCGCGGTGAAGCCCTGAATGGACCCGTCCACGACCAGCTTGGCGACGCCGAAATGCAGACGCTCGGAGTTCAGCCGCCGCAGTGCGGCGATGCGCGCGATTCCCTCCCGCACGCCGTAATCGCGCGCCCGGAGCGCGGGAACCAGCCGCAATGGGAAGTCGTCCTCCGCCGTCGCCACATGCATCGCGGTCACGGTTTCGTCCGCCAGAGTGTTGGCGAGATCGGTCGCCGTGGTCACGCCCACGCGCCGCGTCAGTTTGCCGAAATCGCGCAATGCGGGCACATCCAGCACGCGGGTCAGGCCTGGATCTCCGGTAACCCGGGAAGCGCGGCCCATGACGGCAGGTCCTTGCAATTCGCCTGTCAGTTGGCCCGCCGCGTCACGCACCAGACCCTGGAGATTGCTGTCGGCGGAGAACCCGGCGCGCTGGAGCACCACCGAGTTGACGTTCTGGATGTGGCCGGACACATGCGCCACCACAACGGCTCGCCGTGTCGATATCGAGTCGAGATCGGCCAGTGTCAGGCGCGGCCCGTCGAAATAGATCGGGTCGAAGCCCCACGCGACCAGCGGCTTATCCGGGCCGGTCATCGCCGCCTCGGTCCAGCGAAGCTGGTCGATCAAATCGCGGAGGTTACGAAATCCCGCGTGGCGCGCGCCGTCCGGAGCGGTGCGCGGAAAGTAGCCGACATAGGGATTGCGCCACATCAGCCCGTCGGCGGCGTGGCCATGACCCTCGACAAAGCCAGGCACGATCACATTGCCGGCGAAACGATCATCCAGTGTGGCCGGGCCAACCGCGTCCACCAGCTCTGGCCCGCCAACGGCGAGGATCCGCCCATCGCGCACCGCGACATGAGTCGCCTGCGGCAAGCTCGTGTTCATCGTCACGATTCGGTTTGCTTTGAATATCCTGGTTTCCGAGGGCACGCGGGCGACTCCGGCAGCCGGCAGGGCGAGGTATGTTCCTCTGGCACGCCGGTTCCGGCAACCCCGGACGATACGTTTTCGATGCGACCAGCCGCGGCCGTGGCCGGCCGTACTGTGACGTAGGTCACAGTGCGGAAGATTATCGCATGCTACGCCGTGTTGCCTGATCGTCGCGGCTCCAACACCGATGATGGTCGGGTGAGTCATTCTTTGGCTCAGGTCAACCCGGACCTAACTTTGACCCAGTTTCCGGAAGGAAGCTGGGTCGCCTTTTGGGGGAGCGCGCGCTGGCCTTGGTGCGCCAATTGAGCCCGCTTGCGAGATCATTGAGCGTTCCTGGTCAGCGTGCTCTTGACAGCGGCACGACGGTGCGGCGCTTTTGCGGCCAGATGCCGATTCCGATCGCGTGCCGACAGTGCACGCGATCGATCTCGTCAGGACCAAGAAGAGGCAGTGCGCCGATGCCCGCGGTAATTGATAATGGGCAATATGGGGGGAATTAAAATATGAGTGCGACGACCGAATCGGCTGGCCTGTTCAGTACACAGAGAATTGTCGCCGGGCCCGGTTTCAGCCGCTGGATGGTGCCGCCCGCCGCCTTGTGCGTGCATCTGTGCATCGGACAGGCCTATGCGTTCAGCGTGTTCAACCTGCCGATGACGAGATTGCTGGGGATCACCCAGTCAACTCCGGACGACTGGAAACTCACCGATCTCGGCTGGATCTTTTCCATCGCGATCGTCTTCCTGGGCTTGTCGGCCGCGGTCCTGGGGCGGTGGGTCGAGGAAGGCGGTCCGCGCCGCGCCATGTTCGCCTCCGGCCTGTGCTTTGGGGGGGGCTTCCTGATCTCCGCGGCGGGCGTCTATGCGCACAACATCTGGATCATCTACTTCGGCTATGGGGTCATCGGCGGCATCGGACTCGGACTTGGCTACATCTCGCCGGTTTCGACGCTGATCAAATGGTTCCCGGATCGGCCGGGCATGGCGACCGGCATGGCGATCATGGGGTTCGGCGGGGCCGCCTTTATCGCCTCGCCGCTGTCGGTCCTGCTGATGCGGCAGTTCACGACGCCCACCCATGTTGGCGTCGCCGAGACATTCATCGTTCTTGGCGTGGTTTATTTCTGCTTCATGATGGTCGGCGCGATGATCGTTCGGTTGCCGCCGCCGGGCTGGCGACCGGCCGGCTATGTGGCGCCCGTGCAGGCACAGAAGTTGATCACCACGAACAATGTGTTCGTCTACCAGGCATTGAAGACGCCGCAGTTCTGGCTGATCTGGTGGGTGTTGTGCCTGAACGTCACCGCGGGCATCGGCGTCATCGGCCAGGCCTCGGCGATGAGCCAGGAGATGTTTCCCGGCCACATCACCGCGGTCGCGGCCGCCGGGTTCGTCGGGTTCATGAGCCTGTTCAACATGGTCGGCCGCTTCATCTGGGCGTCGGTCTCCGACTACATCGGACGCAAGAACACGTACTTTGTGTTCTTCGCGCTAGGCACGATCCTGTACGCGACGGTGCCCTATGCCGGTGGGATTGGCAGCGTCGGCCTGTTCGTCGCGTGTTTTTGTATCATCATCAGCATGTATGGCGGCGGCTTCGCGACCGTGCCGGCTTACCTACGCGACATGTTCGGCACCCGATATGTGGGCGCCATCCACGGCATGCTGCTGACCGCCTGGTCGGCCGCCGGCATCTTCGGCCCCGTGTTGGTGAATTACATCCGGCAATACAACGTCGACAGCGGCATTCCGAAAGCGCAGGCCTACAACATCACGATGTATCTCATGGCGGCGCTGCTGGTCGTTGGTTTCCTGTGCAACCTGTGCATCACCGCGGTGAATGAACGCCATCACATGGAACCGGACGAATCCGACGCGATCGGCATGGCGGATTGAGGGAGGTTATGATGAACGATCAAACCGCGGGCGGCACCACACCGCTCCATCTGATCCTCGCCTGGGGCTTAGTCGGCATCCCGCTGGCCTGGGGCGTGGTCGAGACCGTGATGAACGCGCTCAAACTGTTCAGTTAGAGCGGTTTCCGATCAAGTTGAAACGAGCACCGTCATGGCCCGGCTCGTCCGGGCCACCTGCGCCAGCACGCTACCGCCAAAGGTGGCCCGGACGAGCCGCGCCATGACGAACCAAAGTGACTCGACCTGATCGGAAACCGCGCAAACCGCTGGCGCGCCTCAGGAGAACCGGGAAAAATCCGGAGCGCGTTTTTCCATGAACGCGGCGAACGCTTCGGCCGCCTCGGGCGACGCGACACGTTCGCGGAACAGTTCCAGTTCTTCGTTGATGCGGCCTGGAAGGTCAGGGTTACCGCGACGCATGAGCTGTTTCGTTTGCCTGATCGCCTGAGGCGGCAGAGCGGCGAGGCGGGCGGCGACCGCTCGGGCCGCGGTCATCAGATTCGCGTCGTCCACGACCTGGTAGACGAAGCCGGCCGCGAGCGCCGCCTCGGCATCGAGCGCATCGCCGAGCAGCAGCATCGCGCTGGCGCGCTGATGGCCCAGAAGTTGGGGGAACAGCAACGAACTTCCCGCTTCCGGCACAAGGCCCAGTCGGGTGAAGGGCATGACGAAGCGGGCTGAGCGGGCGGCGACGATCAGATCGCAATGTGCCAGCATTGTCGTGCCGACACCAATCGCGGCGCCATTCACCGCCGCGATCAATGGTTTCTTCAAGGTCGACAGAGCGGCCAGAAAGGGCGAGGCGGAAGCGGTATCACGTGTCGCCGCCCGCTGCTGAAAGTCCTTGATGTCGTTGCCGGAGGTGAACGTGTCGCCCGTGCCGGTCAGCATGATCACGCGGATCGCGGCGTCATTCTCGGCGGAGTCAAACGCGGCGACGACGCCGTCATACATGGCGCGGGTCAGGGCGTTCTTCTTCTCCGGCCGATTGAAGCGGATTTCCATGACGCCGCTGTCACGAGCGACAATCAGTTCTTCGGTCATGCGCGTCTCCTCACTTCACTATCACAGCCGGCCTGGTGCCACGGCTGTCCGGTTGAGCACCGGTCGAATACTCGAGGCAATGCTGGCAGCCGCTGGCGCCTCTCGTCATGGCCGTCCTTGTGGCGGCCATCCACGTCTTTACTGACCGAGCCAAAGGCGTGGATGCCCGGCCAGGCCCGGCCATGACGGGGTGCGACAGCCCCGGCCGAGGCCGGCTCATTTCTTTCGGAACGCGACCTCCGCGTCCAGCGCCGCCGCGAACGCGGCCAGTGTTTTCTTCTCGTCGGCCTCATCATGCGCGGTGGACACGTAGAACTTCGTGTCGCCCTTCAACACGCCCTCGCCGCGCAGGGCCAGATTGAACCGCCGCAACGCGTCGCCGTCCTGGCGCAAGCCGGATCGGTAGTCGGATATCTCGCCTTCCGCGAAGATGATGTCGAACAGCACCGGCTCGCCGATCACCTGCGCGGGCAGCCCGCGTTCCCGGATCATCGACGCCAGACCGTTCATTAGCCGCTCACCCGTGGCGAAGACATGTTGATAAATTCCAGGCTGGCGCAACACCTCCAGCGTCGCCAGCCCAGCGACCGAGGCCACCGGATTGCCCGACAGCGTGCCGATTTGTGGCAGCACGTTGTCGCCGACCTCGCCGCGATCGAAATGACGCATGATGTCGGCGCGTCCGCAGACCGCCGCCAGAGGGAACCCTCCCGCGACAATTTTCCCCAGCGTGCAAATATCCGGAATAACGCCGTAATACTCCTGCGCCCCGCCATAGGCGAAGCGGAACCCGGTGACGATCTCGTCGAATATCAGCGGGATGCCGCACTCGCGCGTCACATCGCGCAAGGCCTGCAAAAATCCGGGTTTCGGCTTCAGCAGGCGCTGGAATGGCTCCACGATCACCGCCGCCAGGTCCTCACGATGCTCGCGTACCAGGCTCGCGGCCAGCTCGGCGTTGTTGAATGGCGCGATCAGCATGTCGCCCGACACCGAGCGGGGAATGCCCGGCGAGTCCGGCACCGCCTGCGGAAAATTGCCCGGCCGTTTCGGCGCCATGCTTTGCAGGCTGTACTCGCTCATGCCGTGAAAGCCGCCCTCGAACTTGAGCACCTTGTCACGGCCGCGGTATGCGCGGGCGACGCGCATGGCATAAACGTCCGCCTCGGTGCCGGAGCTGGTGTAGCGGATCTTATCGGCGCAGGGCACCGCATCGACGATGGCGGCGGCGAGGCGGATGCCTGGCTCGCTGTTGGCGAAGAACGTCACCCCGCGCGGGATTTGCGCCTGAACCGCGGCGACCACATCGGGGTGAGCGTGGCCGATGAACATCGGGCCGGAACCCAAAAGAAAATCGACGTATTCGTTGCCGGAGACGTCCCAGACCCGGCCGGCGCGGCCTTCGCCAATGACGATGTCGGCGGACAAATTCCCAAAACTTCCACCCGGCAGCACGCGCCGCGCCAGGGCGACCAGCGCCAGTTCCTGCTCGTTCCGCGAAAGTGCCGCCATCATCAGTCTCCCACATCCAAACGGAAAAGACCATTTCCGGGGGCAGCCATGCAAGCTGGCGGCGACTCGAAGCTATCGTCCATGCTAATTCCATGCATGTTGTGCCAGTTGCCCCCGACATAGACCCAGCGCTCGTCCTGAGCGACAGCGCCATCCGCGCCGCCTTCGCCCCCAACACCCTGGAGGCTGGGCGGATCTATGAGTTGCGCGGCCGCGTGCGGAACCTGCGCATCGCCAACCAGGGTGCGCTGATTCTCGCCGAAACCCAGGGCACCGCGCCCGATCCGTACGTGCAGCGCATCGCCGTTGGCCGAGGACGGCACGGCGCGGTCGGGATCAATGGCGTCTGCTCCTGCCCCGTGGGACGCGACTGCAAGCACGTCGCCGCCGTCCTGGTCGCCGCGCATCGTGAGGAACTGGCGGGAGCCGGAACCGACCTGCCGCCAATGACCACGGCGCGGCCCGAGACCTCGGGTGACGCGCTGCTACCGTACGATCTGGCCGGCTGGCTTTCCACGCTGCACGCCGACGACCCGCAGGAGACCGAGGACTACCCGGATTCCGTACACCAGCGGCTGCACTACGTGCTTTCGACGTCGGAATCGGCACGCGGCGGGCCGGCGCTGGTGGTGCGGCCATTCACCGTCCGGTTGCTCGCCACCGGCAAGATCAGCCACCCGAAGCAATACGCGCTGCAACAGGTCGGGACGCCGGCGCGGTATCTGCGGCCGTCGGACCGGATCATCCTGGCACGGCTACGGCGCGGCGCCGCCGACCAGTTGAACCGCTCGACGGATGAGGATCCGGTCGACACGTTGCGCCGCGTCATCGCCACCGGCCGGGCGTTCTGGGGTTCGGCGGATGGGCCGCGTGTCACCGAGGGCAAGCCGCGTACCGGGAGCGTGGCGTGGAAACTGGCCCAGGATGGGACGCAGCAAACGGGGCTGGTGCTGGAGGAGGGGCTGATTCCTCTGGATGCCTCCATGCTTTGGTACGTGGAGCCGCGGTCGGGCGTCCTGGGGCCGATCAATCTGGATTTGCCGGCCAAGGCGGCGGCGCGGCTGTTGCGCTCGCCTCCGGTGCCGCCGGAGTTGGCCGAGCGGGTGACGGCCGAACTGCGGCAGCGGCTGCCGTCGCTGCAGGTGCCCGTGCCGCAAACTCTGCCGGCGGCGGAGCGGGTCGCGGGCCTGGCGAAGCCTTATCTGCGGCTGATCAATGGCACGCTGCCGGTCGATCCGGGCCACGGCCGCGGCTCGGCCAGGCATGTCGGCGGTGGGTTGTATGAGGTGCCGCTGGCCAGGCTGGCGTTCCGCTACGGTCCTCTGACAGTGCCGAGCACGATCCGGCCCCCGCCGCGCCGGATGTCGCACGAGGGAAAGCTGTACGACCTGGCACGCGACCGGGCCAGCGAGCAGAAGGCGATCGAGGCCCTGACATTCCTCGGTTTCGGCCGCGTGGCCCAGATGGCGCCGGTGTATTACCAGCACGCCCATACCGACGATTTCGCCCTGAATGAGTCGGCCGGGGAGGTGACCTGGCTGGCCGTGGTCCTGCAGATCGTGCCGGAATTGCGCGCCGAAGGCTGGGAGGTCGACATCGACGACGACTTCCCGGTGCACGTCGTGATGCCCGACAGCGAGCTGTCCGCCGAGCTCGAGGAAACCTCGGGCATCGACTGGCTGGAATTGCATCTGGGCGTCGAGGTGGGCGGCGAGCGTGTCGACCTGGTACCCGCGCTGGTGCGGCTGATCACCGAGCATGACTCGCCGCTGACATTGGAAGGCGAGGACGACCATCCGTTCTTGCTGCCATTGCCGGACGGACGGTTGTTGTCGCTGCCTCTGGGCCGCATCCGGCCGACATTGCGCGCGCTGATGGAGTTGTATGCCGGCGGCGGTCTGGGCGTGGACGGCGAACGGATCGGGTTCTCTCGGCTGGACGCCGCCAATCTCGCCGAACTGGAGGAACGCGCGGGCCTGGACCTGAAAGGCGGCGAGACGCTACGCGCGCTAGGCCGGCAGTTGCGTGACGCGGGCGGAACGATCCCCTCGGCGGTCATTCCGGAAACGTTTCATGGGGCATTGCGAGAATATCAGGCGCATGGCGTCGACTGGTTGCAGTTCCTGCGCGGCGCCGGACTTGGCGGGATTTTGGCCGACGACATGGGGCTGGGGAAGACGGTGCAGACCCTGGCGCACTTGCTGATCGATCAGGCGGAGGGACGGCTGACCCAGCCCGCGCTCATCGTCTGCCCGACCAGTCTGATTCCGAACTGGTCGATGGAAGCGGAACGGTTTGCTCCGTCGTTGCGCGTGCTGGCGCTGCATGGACCGGCGCGCAAGGAAAGGTTCCGGGAGATCAAGGATCATGATCTCGTATTGACGACCTATCCTTTGCTGGCACGCGATCACGAAGTGCTGGTGGCGCGGGACTGGCACGCGGTGATCCTGGATGAGGCGCAGACGATCAAAAATCCAAACGCCGAAACGACGCGGCAGGCATTGCGGCTGAAAGCCGGTCAGCGGCTGTGTTTGTCAGGTACGCCGTTGCAGAACCATCTCGGTGAACTCTGGTCCTTGTTCGACTTCCTCGCCCCCGGTTTCCTGGGCTCGCAACGTGGCTTCCGCGCGCGGTATCGCAATCCGATCGAGAAACACGGCGACGCGGAACGTCAGGTGATGCTGAACAAACGGGTGCGCCCGTTCATGCTCCGCCGTACGAAGTCGGAGGTCGCGACTGAGCTACCGCCAAAGACCGAGATCTTCGACGTCGTGGAGATGGAGCAGGCACAACGCGCGATCTATGACGGTATCAGGTTGGCGATGCATTCTCGGGTGCGCGCGGCGATCGCGGATAAGGGGCTGGCGCGGTCGGGGATCATTATTCTCGACGCGTTGTTGAAGATGCGGCAGGCCTGTTGCGATCCCCGGCTGTTGAAGTTGAAGGCGGTGGAAAAGGCGAAGGCCGGATCGGCGAAATTGGAACGGCTGGCGGAGATGCTGCCGATCATGATCTCCGAAGGACGGCGAATCTTGCTGTTTTCCCAGTTCACCGAAATGCTCGGTCTGATCGAGCAACGGTTGTGGGATGAGAAGATCGAATACGTGATGCTGACCGGCGATACCAAGGACCGCAAGACGCCGGTGAAGAATTTCCAGGCGGGCAAGGTGCCGGTGTTTCTGATCAGCCTGAAGGCGGGCGGCGTCGGGCTGAACCTGACCGCCGCCGATACGGTCATTCATTACGATCCCTGGTGGAATCCGGCGGCCGAGGATCAGGCCACCGACCGCGCGCATCGCATCGGCCAGGACAAGAATGTTTTTGTCCATCGCCTGGTCACTCTGGGCACTATTGAAGAAAAGATGGAGCAACTGAAACAAAAGAAGCGCGCTCTGGTGGCGGCGGTGATGGAAGCCGAAGGCGGCGGTGCGCTGAAACTGACCATGGCGGATATCGAGGCGCTGTTCGCTCCGGATGGGCAAATCGTTTCGCCGGAGCGGGTGACCGCCTGAGCCATGGCCGCCCCAGAGGGACAAATCGAGGCCTGGCTCGCGGCGTGTCCCAACCCGGCCACGGATCCGATGCCGGGGATGGCGGAAGCCGGGTTGCTGGCGCCATCCGCGTCGTATCAGGACATCGCGAGGACCAAGGCGGCACTGGTCGAGCGAACCGGCCTGCTGGGTGTTGGCGGCGTGTGGGGCGGCCGGCAAATGGTTGCCCGCTGGTTTATCGAAGGGTTTGGGAGTGACGCGCAGAAGGCGGCGTGGTTGGGCAAGACCGCGGCCGTTTCGATCTCCGAACCTGGCGTGGGTGCGCACCCGAAACAGTTGACCACGCGCGCGGAACGAGTCGGTGCGGCGTGGCGGATCAGCGGCGAAAAAGCCTGGACCAGTAACGGTCCGATCGCCGACGTGCTGATCGTGCTGGCGATCACCGCGGAGGACGCTCGCCGCAAACACTACAGCATGTTCCTTGTGCGTCGGGACACGCCCGGGCTGACATTGAAGGACATGCCGGGATTTCATGCGCTACGGCCGTCGCGGCATTGCCAGGTGTTGCTGGATGGCTGCGAAGTGCCGGCCGATGCGCTGCTGGGGCCTCTGGGACAGGCCTATGACTTCATGGCATTGCCGTTTCGTGATGTCGAAGACGCGGTGGGAACGTTTGGCACCCTGGGTGCATTCCGGTTTCTTTTGCGACGATTGCGTCCGGAGACGGAAATCGACAATGAACGGGCGCTTTGGCTTGGCGGCGTCGTCGCGCTGACCGCGGTGTTCGAAGCCGCCGCCGAGGCGGTCGTTGCTCCTTTGGATCAGGGCGTCGTCGACCTGGGCTCGGCGACGCTGGTCGGTCTGCGGTTGTTGGCGGTGGAAATTCTTCGGCTGCTGCGCGGTTACGTTGGGAAGTATGATCCGGGTGACGCCGTGGCGACGACGTTGCTGGATGATATCGAGGCGACGTTTGGCGTGGCGCGCGGACCCAGGTTGGCGCGGCAGGCTCGATTGGGGACGCGGCCGCGCGAGCGGTGAAGCGCGCCGATCGCGGTGTTTGGCGTTCAGACTGGTGCGTATGTCTCGATCTGGAGCGCCTCCTCTGGCATCTCGGCCTGAGCTCGTTTCAGGTCATAAATCGACTGAAGGTTCAGCCAGTACCGCGGCGTGGTGCCGAATGCCTGGCCGAGCCGGATCGCCATCTGTGCGCTGACGGAGCGGTCGCCGTTCATGATCCCCGTGACCGCGTTGTGCGGCACATGGATGTGCTCCGCGAACTTCCGGGCACTCACGCCGAGGACCTCAAGTTCGTCCCGCAAGAAGCTGCCGGGGTGGATGGGCGGCAGGTTATCGACCGGATAGGGCATTTTTGAAGTTCCCTTGTGCCACCTGGATCAATCGTAATCCGTGATCTCGGCGTCGTAGGCATCGCCAGATGTCTGAAGTGCATCGGTTCCCGGTGGAACTGGTGCGTGCTCCGCCGTCAGCCCCAGGCCTTGTTCTGGGCGTCGAGCTTCTTTTCCAGTTTCACCGCGATCTCGCGCACTTCGCGTTCCATGATCTCGGCGATACACGCATCGTAGAATCCGAAGAAGTCACCCGGGGTCGGCGCTTCTTCCTTGGCGGTCATGGTCGCCGCGAACAGGGCGGCGACGAGCTTATCCGTATCGTTCATGGAAAAAGCCTCTCCCGCGTGGCGCGAATGGTGCAGGATGATGAGTTGGGCGGCAAACGCATGTCGATGTGGGACGGAGCGGATTGCGATCGCGTTTCAAACGGCCCGGCGAACGATCATGTCACCTGGACCGAATCTGACGTTTTACTCGGCCGCCATGACCAGTTTCCCGCGTGGCGTAATCCGCAGCACCAGCATCGACGCCGCGAGACACGCGGCGCCGCTCGCGATGAATGCCAGCAGGTAACTTCCCGACTCGCTGCGAATCATCCCCGCGCCGAACGCGGCGATCGAGCCGCCGACCTGATGCGCCAGGAAGATCCACGACACAATCACCGGCGCGTCCCGCCGCCCGAACACTTCGTTGGTCAAAGAGAACGTGGCCGGGCCTGTCGCGACCCAGTCCAGTCCATAGAAGACCGCGAACACCGACAGGCTGGCGCCGTCGAACGGGCTGAACGGGATCAGCACCAGCGACAATCCGCGCAGGCTGTAATACCAGAACAGCAACACCCGCGGACTATATCGGTCGCACAGCCAACCCGATGCCATCGAGCCGAACAAACTGAACATTCCGATCCCCGCCAGGATCGAGGCGCCGCGAATTTCTGGAATGCCGTTATCCATGCAATAGGAAATCAGATGCGTGTTGATCAGCCCATTGGTCGACAGTCCGCAAATTCCAAAGGTCAGGCACAACAACCAGAAATCCATCGATTTCGAAGCACGCATCAAAGCGCGGATCGCCACCGAGAACATGTTGCCGCCCGGGGAATAATTGTCGCGCGCCGAAACGATCTCGGACCCGCCGTAAGGTGCCAGGCCGATAGCGGCCGGCGATTCCGGAAGCAGGAAAAACAGCAGCGGGATCACACAGGCGATCGCGGTGGTCGTTCCAATCGCGACACCTCGCCAGCCGTAGCGGTTCGCCATCCAGGCCAACAACGGCAGGAAGATCAACTGTCCGGCGGCATTGGCGGCGAACAGCAGGCCGGCGGCGAAACCGGTTCGCTTCAGGAACCAACGGTTGGCGACCGTTCCCGCGAAGCCGACCGCGCCCGCGCCCGCGCCGATGCCAACCATGACGCCCCAGGTCAGAAACAACTGCCACGGCGAGGTCATGAACATCGACAGACCAGTGCCGCTCATCAACACCAGCAACGCCAGGATCATCGTGCGTTTCAGGCCAAGCGTTTGCATCAGCCCGGCCATGAACGGGCCGGTAAAACCCATCAGCAGGATGTTGACCGAAATCGCCGCCGAGATCGTACTGACATCCCAACCGAAGGCGCGCCGCAGTGGACCGATCATGACGCCAGGTGCCGCGCGCACACTGACACCCGCGAGCATCGACATGAACACGAGGCCGAGAACAACCCAGGCATAATGGAAGCGGCCTGAGCAAAGCCTCGCGAGCCAGGTCGGCGTCATGGAAAAGTCCTTCTTCGTCCGGACTTCAGTATAGAAGGACCATCTCCCTCGTCAGCCCCGGAAACCGGCTGACTCGTGCATAGCTGATCCGCATCGCATGGAAGCATCGCCACTGATCATCATGGCCTTCCTCGCGCATCGTCATGGTTCGGCCTTCCGGGCGGCCTTTACCAACGAGGTGCCGCGTCAGGCGGCCCGAACAAGCCGGGCGATGACGACGAGGGAGCGGGGACGGGTGCGAGCGAGGTTCAGGCCAGGACGTCATCTCCGCCACGCGGGCGCGCGTCTGGCCGAAACCGCACCGATATGGCAGGCTGATCCTCAACGCCCGAACGTACTCAGGTCAGGAGTCCCGTCCATGAACGACAGCACGGCGCAAGGCATCGCCCCAAACAACGCGACAATGGAATTCAAATTCCTCTCCGGCGTCAAAATCGTCGACTTCACCCAGTTCGAGGCCGGCCCGTCCTGCACCGAGGCACTCGCCTGGCTCGGCGCCGACGTGGTGAAAATCGAAAATCCGAATATGGGCGATCCCGGCCGCCGCCTGCGGCCTGGCCAGCCGGACATCGACCCGTATTATTTCCACGTCTTCAACGCCAATAAGAAGTCGATCACCGTCAATCTTAAATCCGAGCACGGGTTGAACCTCGTCAAGGAGATGCTGAAAAAGGCCGATGTCTGCATCGAAAACTTCGCCCCCGGTGCGATCGAGCGGCTGGGTCTTGGTTACGATGTCGTGAAGACACTCAACCCGTCGATCATCTACGCGCAGGTGAAGGGCTTCGGTGAGGGCAGTCCGTACGAGAAGAACCTCGCTTTCGACATGATCGCGCAGGCCTGCGGTGGCACGTTCAGCGTCACTGGCGATCGCGACGGTCCGCCGACGCGGCCCGGCATTTCGCTCGGCGATACCGGCACCGGCATGACGATGGCGATCACCATCCTCGGTGCGTTGTTCAAACGGCGCGAGACCGGCGAAGGGCACCGGCTGCAGGTCGCGATGCAGGACGCGATCATGCATTACATGCGCATCAACTTCGCGACCCAGGGTCTGACCGGCAAAGCGGCCGAGCGCGGCGGGTCAAAAGTCGTCGGCGTGAATAACGCGCCGATGGGGCTGTATCCGTGCGCGCCAGGCGGTCCGAACGATTACGTTTACATCATGACAAGCCGCGCCAATCCGGACCATTGGGACCGGCTGCTGAAATTGATCGGGCGCGAGGATCTGATCGGCGATAAACGCTATCTCACCCCCGCCGATCGCGTCGGGCGCGAGGCCGAGGTCGATGAAGTAATCACCGCCTGGACCCGTCAGCGCACCAAGCATGAGGCGATGCGGCTGGTCGGCGAGGCGGGCATTCCGGCCGGTGCCGTGCTCGATACGATGGAGTTGCAGAACGACGAAAGCTTCGAACGCCGCGGCATCATGCAGACCATGCATCATCCGGTGCATCGCCCGTTCAAAATGCCGGGGTGGCCGGTGCGGGTCGATGGGAAGCCCTCGACGATCAAACCGTCGCCGGTACTGGGCGAGCACACCGAGACCGTCTTGAGCGACTGGCTCGGACTGAACCCGGATGACGTTGGCGAACTGCGCGGCGAAGGAGCACTCGGCTGAGCGACTCTCCCGCCTTGTTCGAGGCGCTGATTGTTCCGCATCGCAGCCTGACGAAGCGCGGGTTATGGTGGGTCATTGGCTCGCTCAGTGGTCTCGCGCTGTTGATTGGCGTGCGATTCTGGATGCTGGGTGCCTGGCCGGTGCTGCCGTTCGGCATCCTGGAAGTTGGGCTGGTGCTGATGATGCTGCGGGTGAACTCGCGTCAGGCGCGGGGCAGCGAACTGATCCTGCTGACCGGCAACGAGCTGCGAATCGTACGCACAGAACCGTCGGGTCAGCGGCGGGTCAAAGTACTGCCGTCGGCCTGGCTGTCGGTATCGTTGCAGGAGCGGGACGGGCGTGTGCCTCGCCTGTTGCTGAGCCGGTATGGCATGAGCGAGGAGATCGCCACGGCGTTGGGCGAGGCGGAGAAACGCGATCTGGGCGCGTGCCTGACGCGCGCGCTGTACCGGGCGCGCAATCCGGTGTTCGATAATCCGCAGTTGCGGGAATAAGGCGGTGAATCATTCAACGAGCGGCAGCCCGCTATGCTCAATCGGCTGTTGGTTGGTTTGGAGTGCAGACTGACCTCGCCCAAATGGGCGAAGATCGCCAACTGTTCGTGGGATACGGCGCTGCGCGATATCGATACTCTGGTTGACCGTCACATCCCCGTCAGGGATGCGCCGGGCGGCTGGAGCACCAGCGACTCGTTGGTGCCCGCCGATTGAGCGTCAGCAAACGTGCGCCGCCTGGTCTCAGGCGGTCGCTTCGGTCGTGGGTCCCATGGACTTGATCAGATCGAACACGCGTTTGCGGATCGCCGGATCGGTGATGCGGTAATAGGCCCGCACCAGTTCCAGTGTCTCCCGCCGGTTCAGCGTGTCGTCGGCGAACGAGTCGGATGGCTCGGTGAAGCCGGTCGCGCGCCGCGCCGCCGGCGAGCCAAAGGTCGCGGTCAGGCTGTCCGGCATGTCGTCGAAGAAGAAGCTGATGGGCACATCCAGCACCCGCGACAGATCGAACAGCCGGGAGGCCCCGACCCGGTTGACCCCGCGCTCATATTTCTGGACCTGCTGGAAGGTCAGACCCAGAGCCTCCCCGAGTCGTTCCTGCGACATCCCGAGCAGAGTCCGGCGTAACCGGATTCTCGAGCCGACGTGCACATCAATCGGGCTGGGGCGTCCTTCGCGGTCAACCCCGACAGCCGGATCGGCGATAGCCATGCGTGCGTACCTTTCACCGTTTCGCGTGACCCGAATCCTACAACCACATGGACCTACAACCATATGGATTGTATTGGACAGATCACGCTTCTCGCGCTTTCATTAGCAGACATTTAACGCCACAACCGAAAATTGTCAAGCGTCCGATTAAATTGCCGTGTTATGTTCCACGTCACGGGAACAGGCATATTTTTTAATCAACACGGCTCCGCCGAGCGCTCTACCCGTCGGCGGCGGCCAATCACCAGTCCTGCTCCGAGCACCCCCCCCGCCAGCACACAAGGCGCCATTAGCCCAAGCTGCGCGAAAATCGTGCGTGGCAACTTTCCCGGCAACGTAACCGTGCGGAATCCGGTTTGCTCCATCTCTATGCGTGTTATCTCATGACCTTTCGAGTCGAATACGGCAGTAATTCCGGTATTCGCCGCTCGCAAAAGTGGTAGCCCTTCTTCAACCGCACGCAACCGTGCCGCGGCGAGGTGCTGCCTCGGTCCCGTGGACGTGCCGAACCAGGCATCATTGGTCACGTTGACCATCCAGTCGGGGCGGTCTGCCTCATTGACGACCTGTCCGGGGAAAATCGCCTCATAACAAATCAGCGGCCCGACCGGCGGAAGCCCAGGGATTCGCAGGGTCTCAGGGCCGGGTCCGCTCGCGAATCCGCCGCCCGGCACGATCTGGATGCCGATCGGGATCCAGGTGGGTTGGTACTCGCCAAACGGTACCAAATGCCACTTGTCGTAGAGTGCCGCGATGTCGCCCGCCCCGGTCACCGCGAATAGCGTGTTACGTGGTCTGGCTTCGGAGTCGAACCGCACCGCACCCGCCAGAACCGGCTCACCGTGGCTGGCAGCCGCGATCGCTTCGCGAGCATTGCGATCAGTCTCCAGTTGGTACGGGCTGGCCGTCTCTGGCCACACCACCGCGTGCGGGCCAGGGCCCGACGCGCGCAAGCCTTCGTCTGTCAGGCGAAGGTAACGCTCGAACACACTGGCGGCGAGGGAGGCGTCCCATTTTTGTCCCTGTGGCACGTTGCCCTGGACAAGCACGACCTTCAGCCTTTGATCCGGTGGCGGCGGAGAACTGACGCGGGCCAGGCCGTAGCCGGCCCATCCCACTACCAGAACCAAAGCGAATATCCGTCCACGCCAGTGCATCACTGGCACGCAGGCGAGAAAAACGGTCGCCAGGGTCAGACCATGAACCGACGCCAATGCCGCCGGTTGTAGCATGATGTCGCCGAGCGGCCCCGGCAGAGCCCAGACGCTCCCCAGAGGGTTCCAGGGAAATCCTGTCGCGACAAACTGCCGCGCCAGATCCGCCAGCACCCAGGCTCCCGCCAGCGTTGCCGCCTGAGCGGCTCGCGGCCGTGGGACAAACCATGCGACGCCCGCCGGCAGAGCGATGAATACCGCGAGCACGGCCGCGACCGAAGGGACGGCCAAAGGCACGAGCCACCAGAACCGTGCCGCCTCGAACAGGATCGCCTCGGTGATCCAATACAGCCCGATCAGATGGTAGCCGAACCCGAACCACCACCCTCTGCGAACGGCCTCGATCGGCCGCGCCGCCGCGTTGATTTGCGCCAACAGCACGGGGAATGCGATCAGCAGGACGGGCAGGACATGGAGTGGCGGCAACGCCAGGGCCGCGAACGCCCCGGTCAGCAGCGCGATCAAATCCGCGCGTAGACCGCGCGCGGCGAGCAGGCCGGCGATCGTGGTCACGCCTCAGGGCCCCGCCCCGAACCCCGCCAGGAGGCTTTGCCTCCTGGACCTCCAGCAAAGGGCGAGGCCCTTTGCAATCTGTCAATGGTTTGGGGAATGGGAGGGGGCCGACACGGACCTCGCGAGGTCACGGTCGGCCCCCTCCCATTCCCCAAACCAATTAATAGGTCCCAAGCGGTGCGCCCTGGCTTGGATCCAAGGGGCAGCGCCCCTTGGTCGGGGCTTGGTCCGCTCTTCGCGGCCCAAGGGGGCGAAGCCCCGGGCGTTGCCAACGATTGGGCGGTCATGGTCAGTCCGGCGTGTCGCGCACGCGCCGTTCGTAATGGCGGTAATAAGATTCGGTCACCATATCCGTCTTCACCACCACCGCCACATCCGTCGTGTTGAACTGTGCGTCGATCACCGCCCCGTCGCCCACGAATCCGCCCAGACGGAGATAGCCTTTGATCAGCGGCGGCAGCGACACCAGCGCCCGCTTCGGATCAATCTCATCGCGGTCGAGCCGCCGCATTTCGATGTACCGGTGGGGCAAGGCGCGCGGCCGCAGGGCGGCTGGCGCCAGATGATAATAGTACAGATAGGTCAACTCCGGCGCGAGCGCTTCGGTATCGGTTCCGGGCAGGCTGGCGCAGCCGAACATCAGGTCGATCTTGTGGTGGAACACATACGCCGCGATTCCGCCCCACAGCAGTTGCATCACCGCGCGGTTGCGGTACTGGGCGTCGACGCAGGACCGCCCTAGCTCCATCAAACCGCCTTCGAACTGCTCGATTTTACCGATGTCGTACTCGTCGGCGGAGTAGAACTGACCGAGTCTCGCCGCCGCCTCTCGCCTGATCAGCCGATAGGTGCCGACCACCCCTTCCGGGCCATCGCCGATCGCGTGGTCGACGACGAGCAAATGATCCGCGACCTCATCGTACGCGTCGCGATCACGTTTGTCCCGATCGGTCGCGGCGTCGGCCCTGGCGCCCATTTCCTTGTAGAAAACCCGATATCGCAACGCCTGAACGGCATCGACCTCGTCGGCGGAAGTCGCGATTCGCACGCCAAGATTGCCCGCGCGCAGTTCGGGAAAAGGCAGCGTGGCGATCACTTCACCGATTCCTCGGCCTGGCGCGACATGCGCCGGCCAGGTGCCGGCTTGCGCCTGCGGCCAAAAAGCTCCAGCCGCAACGATACGAGGTCAAAACCCAGGCGGGTGGCGATCACACGCATGAGCTCTTCGTGCTCCGCGTCCTGGAACTCGATCACCTTACCGGTCTCGACATCGATCAGGTGATGATGATGACTTTCTTCACTGGGCTCGTAGCGGGCGCGCCCGCCGCCGAAATCGTGCCGTTCGAGGATACCTTTCTCTTCGAACAGGCGGACCGTGCGGTAGACCGTGGCGATGGAGATATGGCGATCCAGTTCCATGGCGCGGCGATACAATTCCTCGACGTCCGGGTGATCGCTGGCGTCGGACAGCACTCGCGCTATGACGCGGCGTTGTCCCGTCATCTTCACGCCACGTTCGATGCACAGGCGCTCGATGCGCGATTCCATCGGCTTCCTTGTGGCTATCCCGGAAGGTCACTCTCGCGGGAAGGCACGTCCAGGAGGACCGGTAGCCGAAGTCAGTGATACCTGTCCATCTGGGATACCTGTCCATCTGGGATACCTGTCCATCTGGCCCAGCCTATCGGCCGGAAGGAAATTCAGGTCAGGCCTGCCTGGCCTCGCGCGGCCGGGTGCCGAGGCCAATCGCCTTGGCGAGCGAAGACCGCTTCTTGGCGTATTCCGGAGCGACCATCGGATAATTCGAGTCCAGCCCCCACCTGGCGCGATATTGTTCCGGAGTCATGCCGTACGCCGTCTGCAAGTGACGTTTTAGCATTTTCAGCTTCTTGCCATCCTCCAGGCAGACGATGTACTCGCTGAATACGGATTTGGATATCGCGACCGCGGGTTTAGGGCGCTCCCCCGGCGTGGATGGGCGAATCGGCGCGGCCGTAACGCCTCCGGTTGATCCACTCAGAGCGTCGTAAACCTGCTGGATCAATCCAGGCAATTCTTCTGTCCCGACCTTATTGTTCCCAACATGGGCCGAGACAATTTGCGCGGTCAGACCCAGCACGCCCAGATCGGCGGAACCGTGCGAAGATGAACTTTCCGCCATCGAGTACCCCTGTTGTCGCGGATGAATTCAGTCATATAAGTGTTGTCGCGGCCGTTTCGCAATGGATATTCTTGTTAAATCGAAGGTATGCAAGTATCATGGACTCCGCCGACCGAGATATCGACATCACACGCGACGTGTGTCCGATGACCTTCGTGAAGACCCGAATCGCGCTTGACCGGCTTGCTCCAGGTCAGACCTTGTTGGTTCGCCTGCGTGGCGAAGAGCCGCTGCGCAACGTGCCTCGCACCGCCGTCGAGCAAGGCCACACCGTGCTGGACCAGCGCGAGGAAGCGGACGGAACGACGCTTCTGTTACTGCGAAAAGGCAAGTAATTCGAACGGACCCGAGCGCGGCCGATGGCGACATGCCGCGCCTCGCCATGGCCGGCACCGTGAGCAAAATCGATTAGGGACTGTCACGAATCGGGCCGGGCGGGTGGCAAAGTAGAACGCAAGATCAACGCGTCGGTTCCATCCGAGTAGTAGCGCCGCCGCGATCCCGCCTCGACGAAACCATGCGCCGCGTATAAGGCGCGCGCCGCGTGGTTGGTCACCGCGACCTCCAGAAACATCGACGCGGCACCAAAAGCGCCCGCACGCGCCATCGCCGCGCCGAGTAAGGCGGAGCCAAGACCCTGGCGGCGTTGCTCCGGCGGTACCGCGAGGGTCAAAATCTCGGCCTCATCCGCCGCCACGCGGGCGAGAATCATACCGCCGAGGGAATGCACGAAACCGAATGTCCGGGGCGCGCCGAGATGCAGTGAAATGACATCCTTCGACCACGCCTCAGCCCCGGGGAACGCCGCGTGATGGATTTCGGCCATGACCCCGGCATGTGCGATCGTCGCCTCGATCATTCCGGCCCCGGGCTCGGGTGTCATGGCGCGCGTGTCATGGGGTGCCAGAGGTTTCGGGTGGCGGCCGTAGCCCACCGGCGGGAAGCCGCGCCTCGGGCGGGTCGACATAAAGCGGTTGGGCCGCCCTGGGTGGCACGAGGCCGGCGAGGCGCCGGGCCGCGACCTGAGCGATATGCCGCGGCAACGGATACCGCGCGTCCGTCAGCATCACGTTGGCGCCCAGAGCCGCGAGGCGCGCCGCCACCGGAAGCGCGGCGGCGCCAGCGATCGCCACCTTTCCCACCGGCATCGGAAGCGAGTCCTCAGCCAGCGAGACAGCTTCGCCGCCGCGTTCCAGAAAGACGTGGCCGCGCCGGCTGGGCGTTACCGTCCAAAGTTCGCGATCGCCCAAATGCGGGAATGCATCCGCGATCGCCTCGCCAACGGTAACGCCTGTCACCGGAACCGCCAGCGCGAGGCCGATGCCATGCGCGAGCGCGAGTCCAGCCCGGATCCCGGTGAACGAGCCGGGTCCAACCGTGACGGCGATAAGATCGAGTCGAGTGCTCCCGGACGCGTCAGCCGGTGGCATCACGTCGCGCACCAAACCTGGAAGCACCGCCTCGTGCCCGCGTTCACGATCATCAGTACCGAGCGCCGCCACGGTGCCGTCGACAACCAATGCCGCCGTGCAACGGGATAGCGAGGAATCCAGGACGAGAATGCGCATCCTCGCGCTGACCCGCTTTCAGGCCAGAATGCACGCCTCCTCGAAGTCCAGCCGCGGCGAGCGGTTGAACACGCCAGCCCAATCGCCGTAGCCGATGTTGCACAGGAAGTTCGAACGCCAGCCATTCTGGGCGAAGAACGCCTTGTCCACGATATCGTTGTCAAAACCCGACATCGCGCCGGTGTCAAGGCCAAGCGCGCGCGCCGCGATGATCAGGTAGGCGCCCTGCAATGTCCCGTTTCGAAACGCGGTTGTAGCGGCCAGCGAGTCGTTGCTGGTGAACCAGGACTTCGCGTCCTGATTATGTGGAAACAGTTGCGGCAGCTTCTCGTAAAATTTGGGGTCGTAGGCGACGATCGCGGTCAGCGGCGCCGTCATGGTCTTTTCGGTGTTGCCGGATGATAACGCCGGCTTCAGCTTTTCCTTGCCCTCCGGCGTGCGGATGAAGACGAACCGCGCCGGCGAGGAGTTGGCCGAGGTCGGGCCAAATTTCAGCAGGTTATACAGTTCATGGATCTGTTCGTCGGTGACCGGCCGGTCCTGCCATTTGTTGTGGGTGCGTGCCTCGCGGAGCAACAAATCGTGTGCGGCGGACTCGAGCGACATGGGGGAACTCCAGGAGGGGGAAACGATGCCCCTATGGTGCGGTGCGATCCGGTTTCCGGCAAGGGGCGGGTCCATCGTCCGGCTCGTGTGGGCTGAATAATCGGGCGTGAGGCCGGTGTGCCGGCGCCTCCGGTCATGGCCGCCACAAGGGCACGACTGTCCGGTGCGCTCGGACTGCGCACCAGGAACTGTACTTGGCGGCGACTTCGTGTCGTCATGGTCCGGTCAGGCCAGGCCACCGCTCGTGAGATCGTCACGATCTCGTTTGCCGCGACCCACCCATGGCCGTGAAAATCCGCTTGACGCGCGTATGTTAATAGTAATAACTAAAAAACTAACAAACCGCCTGAGGACCCTATGTCCGAAACGCTCGCACAGCACCAACCCGCGGCCCATCACATCGTGAACCTGGCCGCCGCGTCTCTCTCGGCCGCGCCCGATCTCCCCGAGGCCGAGCAGACCCATCGTTTCCAGACCGTCGTCCAGGGTGTCACGGAATTCCAGCCCGCCGACGCGGCCCAGTACCTCCTGGTCACCCTTATCCTGGGCCATCACCTTGCCATCATGGATGGGTTCCGCGACCTCGCCTGTCTGACCTTGTCTCCGGCCGAGGCGGCGCGAGCGCGCACGGTCACCGTGGCGCAGACGAAACTCGTGCTGCAACTGGCCCGCGAACTGCGGGCCGCGCGCAAGGAGTCTGTGACCCCACCCGCGGCTGAGTCAGCCCGGGGACCGGCGGGAGATATCGGGTACGACGTCGCGATGGCCCAACTCATGTCCACCTATGGTGACACCCTGTCGATGTTGGAGAACACGGATCCTCTCACGCAAGCCGGTGCGGAACAGGCGAGGCAGGCGCTGAGCCAGGCCTTGTCTGTCTCATCCGGCGCCGGGTCAGGGGAAGCCAGACCGCCCGAGGTCAATTTGACCTCCGCGCCGATAACCGGCAGCCGGGCACAGCGGCGCGCCGAGATGAAGCGCCGGGGTCTGTTCAAACGAACCGCGTGATATCGATCCGCGCCGCTGCCGTGGGGGGCCACCCATACGCGCGAATCTAAGCAGGGGCGCCCTTTTCTTCGTCATGGCCGCCCGTGCGGCGGCCATCCACGTCTTTGGCGCGGCCTGAAAAGGGGAGCGCCGCAGTTTGAATTTCTTAAGAATGAGACGAGGCTCCGAGCGAGCGCGCCACCCCAAAATTAAAATGGATTGCGAATCGGGAGTCCGATGGTATGCTTGGCGCTAAGCAATAATGCCGCAATGCGACTTTTACCGACCCGCGGTTTGTTGCCATTGGTAATCCAAGCCTTATTGACACCAGACATCGCAGGCAAGTGCCTTGTGAACCGTTCGGGACACTGAGTGATTACGTCCCATTCTATTTCACGCCGTTTTCTCCGTGCTGCTTAATATCAAAACCGGCTTCAATGGCGTTCGTCAGTGCCCGCGAGAAGAAATTGTTGTGCTCGTGTCATCGTTGCCGACGTTGCACGCCAAAGGCATCCCCTTCTTGTTTACGGACAGGCACGCAAATCTCGCGACGGCCCAATTCACCTCTGATATGGCGCTGTTGGACCGCATCGATTGGGCGATTCCGCGTCGCCGAGACTTCACGCGGGACCCGGAAGACCCTGGAAAGTTTGAGCGCTATCAGGCTGAGGCCCTTGTCCATGAACATCTGCCGGTAGATGCTCTCACTGGCATTATTTGCGCTAATGATAGTGTGACGGCTACCGTGAAAGAAGCCGCATCCTCTTGCGGTCATCCACTGCAAATCATCACCAGAGCAGGATGGTGAACCCTATGATAAAGTTTACAACCGGCAACTTGCTCGACGCCGAAGCTGAGGCCTTGGTCAACACGGTTAATACCGTTGGTGTGATGGGCAAGGGCGTTGCCCTCATGTTCAAGGAGGCATTCCCGGAGAATTTCAGAATCTATGAGGCGGCTTGCAAATCGGGAGAAATGCAGGTTGGAAAGATGCTTGTTACAGAACGCGAGGACTTATTGAGCGGCCCAAGATGGATTATCAATTTCCCGACCAAGAAGCATTGGCGCAATCCATCAAAAATGGAGTGGGTAACTGAAGGTCTGGAAGACCTGAAACGCGCTATCGCGATAAGGGGCATTAAGTCCGTCGCTCTGCCTCCCCTCGGCAGTGGTAATGGTGGGCTTGATTGGCAGCAGGTGCGGTCACGTATGGAGGCATCGCTACAGTCTATGCCAAATGTGGACTTTCTCGTATATGAACCGGCGAGTCAGTACCAAAATGTCACCAGGCGGTCAGGCGTTGAAATGTTGACGCCAGCGCGCGCGCTCGTCGCGGAATTGGTGCGGCGCTACTGGGTTCTGGGCATCGAATGCACTGTGCTAGAGGTCCAGAAACTTGCCTATTTCCTTGAGAGAAATATAAAACTCCAGGGGATTGATAACCCCCTTGATTTGCATTTCAAGGCTGAGAGATACGGCCCTTATGCGCTAAGATTGACACATCTTCTCAACGCAATGGACGGTAGCTATCTGCGTTGCTTTAAGAGATTAGCTGACGCTGATCCATTCGATCTCATTTGGTTTGACGATGACAAGAAAGATCGGGTCACTGCATATCTCATGACGCCAGAGGCGAAGGTCTACGGCTCCGCATTAGAGACGACCGCGACATTGATTGACGGATTCCAATCTCCGCTCGGGATGGAACTTCTGGCAACGGTAGATTGGCTTATCAGCCATGGACTAAAGGACAGAACGACATCTGGTGTACGAACTGCATTGAGACAGTGGCCCGGCGGCGAAGGCTCTGGTGAACGAAAGCGGAAGATTTTTGATGAGAGGCTTATCGACCTGGCACTTGAGCGCCTGGCTCCCCTGTCTGCCGCTTCACTAAACCAACCGCAAGAGAGACTTATCGTGCCCAAAGGCCCCCGGGGCGAACGTCGCCCCACTGACGTGATCAGCCGCGCCGTCCAGATCATGCGGATCGCGTCTGGCGAGGAAGCCGAGGACCTCGGCCCGGTTGACGATGGCAAGGACAAGGCTGCCCAGGCCATGGGCCGCAAGGGAGGCGCCGCGCGGGCCAAGAGCCTTACGGCGGAGCAGCGACACGAGATCGCCAAGAAGGGCGCGGCGAAGCGGTGGTCTAAGTGAGGCTGCTGGACGCCCTCTTCCGTCAGTACTCCACCTGCTCCACGGCCACGACCTCGGGGACGTAGTGGCGCAGCATGTTCTCGATCCCGTGCTTCAGCGTGGCGCGCGAGGACGGGCAACCGGAACAGGACCCCTGCATGTGCAGCCGCACCACGCCGTCGCGGAAGCCGCGGAAGACGATGTCGCCGCCGTCGCCGGCCACCGCCGGGCGGACCCTTGTATCCAGCAACTCTTTGATCTGCTCCACGATCTCCGCGTCCGCCGGGTCGACGTCTTCCTCGTCGAGCAGGTCGTCATCGGCGATCGCGGTGTCGATGACCGGCCGCTCCATGACGAAATGGTCCATGATCGCGCCGAGCACCTGTGCCTTCAACGTCTCCCACGCCACCGCGTCGGTCTTGGTGACGGTGATGAAATCGCCACCCAGAAACACCCGCGCGACGCCGTCGAGGCCAAACAGGACCGTCGCCAACGGCGAGCGCGCGGCGGAGGCGCTGGAGGCGAAGTCGGCGGTCGCGAGGCCCATCACCTCGCGGCCGGGCAGGAATTTCAGCGTCGCGGGGTTCGGGGTGCCTTCGGTTTCGATGAACATTGTGCTCGGCCCGTTGGTTTGATGCGTTGGAGTTCGTCGCGTCTTGTGAGTGCGCCGGGGAAACCGGACCGTGGCGGTCCGGGAACGTCTGGGGCTACATCGTCCCGGACGAGCCAATTGGCAAGAGGGGATCGAGCCGCCGGCGTGAGATCACCCCAGCGATTGGCGTAACCAGCGTAGTGGGGCGGTCACGCGCCAGGAGCGCGATGACCGCATAGCGGCGGTTTCGCGCTCCGCCAACGCGGCGCGGGCCGTGGCGGACAGCAATGCCGCCTCGAAGTCCGGATCGCGGGAGGGAGATGGCCGCGGCGTGAAATTCGTACTGGGCCGTGGCAGCTCGACCCCGATCGCGTGTGCCCGTGCTTCGGCGAGCTTTCCGGCGATGTGACCCAGGGCACGCGTGTCCGCCCATGCCTCGCCAACCTGGTCGGCGAGGAAAGCTTCGGCGGCGGCATGGGCGCGTAATGCATCGGAACGGCGCAACAGCGATGAGCCTGGTGTCCGGGCCTCTCGGGAACAGTCCGCGTCGCTGAAGTCGGGCATGCGCCCGGTCAGCCGGGCCAGATCAAACGAACATCGCAGCCGGTAGGCGCTGGCTCGGGCCAGTGCGTCGCTGTCAATGATCAAATCCACGCCGTCAGGCATCGTCGCGGCGGTCGCGGTCCAGAACGCGAGAAAACCGCGGTACCAGGCCGCGAGTGTGTTGGTACCCAGCCACACCTGACAGGCCGCGAGGGCGGTGCGCGGATCGGCCAGATCGGGCAGTTCCACGTCGAGATGCCGCACGCAGCGGTCGATCAACGGAAGATCGCGGTTCATCGCCAGCAGTAACAAGGGCATGGCGAGGAAATACGCGTTCCCTTCGCGGACGTACTGGTCCAGAGACGACGCGAACTGGCTGAATGGATCCCGCACCACCGCCACATGGATCGCGCCCGGGAAATGCCGCCGCATCCAGCCGATCCGCCCGAGGGAACGGCAAAATTTCAGCACTGGTTGCTCGTCTTGCCGGCGCGCGGCTCGCAACAATTGCCAAAGGTAGTGTTCCAGGTCGGGCAGCGGTGCGTCCGGCGCGGCGAAGAAGTCGTGCGTGGCGAATCGCGCTTGGTAAAATGGCACGCCCCGCTCGCCAGTCCGCAGCAGCGGCCGGAATTCATCGTAATACGGGCGATCCAGGCCCTTGTGCCCGGATGGCCAGCTCTCCGCGTTGATCGACTGTAGAGTGTTGGGTCGCAATTCGGCGAGCCGCTCCGCCAGCGGTTCGTAATAGCCGATGACGCGCGGCATGCCGCGGAAGCGATTCCAGATCCAGGTGCCGCGCGTTCGCCAGGCGCAATGCAGAAACACCGGTGGATGGACCGCCGAACGCTGGCGCGTTTCTTCGGTCAAAAGCGCGAGGCCGGCCGGCTTCTCCTGGTCGGGTAGTGCGATATGTGTCATCGAGTCGGCCGGCCGTTGTCGGGACGGACCAACAACCACAACCGGGTGACAGTTCTTGTTCTCAACTGTGACAAATGGAAACGCGGCCGGTACGGTCGCTGACGGACAGTGGGCGGGCGGCCCCGCGGCACCGAGCGGCGTCCCGGCCACCGATGGCATATGAGGCGGAGTTAACGCCGGGACGGGGTTGGGCGCGCTCGGCACCGATCCCGGTGCTGATTTTACTTTTGCTCGCCTCGCCATGGCTGGTCGGCGGCCCAGTTGTTTTACCGCGCGCCGGCATTCTGGTTCTGTTCACCATCGCCGCCTGGGCC
>Ga0182018_10000425_pt1 | contig 55254 bp, 52 predicted proteins | sample 812P2MmetaG_FD_120490 | JGI IMG/M metagenome (GOLD analysis project Ga0182018, IMG submission 120490) | Permafrost microbial communities from Stordalen Mire, Sweden - 812P2M metaG | ecosystem: Environmental > Terrestrial > Soil > Wetlands > Permafrost | place: Sweden: Stordalen | collected... | reverse complement strand
TGCTCGACCAGTCGCAGCCACTCCACCGTGCCCGCCACGTCCACCACGGCATCCGGGCTGTTCATACCGGTTCACTCATGGGTTCGCACGGTGGTTCACTCATGGCTCGCCCATAGCGCCCACCCAACGGGGCCGGTCCACGCCTGTTCGGTCCCCGGTCGGTCGGACTACGCATGAGGCAGAAGATTACCCATCATTCACCTTTCAGTGACACGCCGATCGCATCTCGTTCACTTGGCCTTCTTAGGGTGGGGTGATGGCAGCGAACGACGACATCGGATGCTCGCGCTTCCGACGGTCATCGGCCGGGGACCCCCGTCCGCGGTCCCGATCGCTCCGTCCGGAGGCCTGGCCTCCCCCGCCTCTCACGGCATCCGCCCTTCCCTCGTGTCGGACGGCGGGGCGATCCCGCAGTCGTAGGGCCACCGGCGCCACCCGACGCGTCCATGGGGCACCGACCTGCACACTTTCCCGGCGAGCCACCGGCCCGTCGTGACCCTGGCCTTCCGCGACGTCGAGAACGGCGTGCTCCCCCCGCTCGGGCATCCGACCATCCTGATCATCGACGACGATGCGCCGTCATGCGGCTCTCTGGCGGCCACGCTCTCGGTGGAGGGGTTCGACGTGGTCACCGCATCCAGCGGCAACGAGGGGATCGCGCTGGTCATGTCGGCATCGCCCTCGCTGATCCTGCTCGACATGGAGCTGGCCGACTCACAGGGGCTGGCCGTCTTCCGGCAGATCGCCGCCATGTCGGCGGTGCCGGTGATCATGGTCACCTCCGGGGACGACGAGCTCGACGCCGTCCTGGCCCTCGAGGCGGGCGCCGCCGATCATGTGACCAAGCCGCCCCGCCCCCGTGAGCTCACCGCTCGGATCCGGGCCGTACTGCGGCGGGTCGGTCGCCAACCCTCCCCGCTCACACCGGCGGCCCCGGTGGGCGTCTTCTCCCTGGGCCCGGTCTGTATCGATGTCTCCCTACGGGAGGCAACGGTGCGCGGCCGGGCCGTCGACCTCTCGCGGAAGGAGTTCGACCTGTTGACCCTGCTCATCTCCGAGTCCGGCCACGTGGTCACCCGCCAGCAGTGCATGGAGAAGATCTGGCGCGACCGCAAGATGGGGGACAGCCGCACCCTCGACACCCATGTCAAGCGGCTGCGGAAGAAGGTCGAGACCAACCCGGCCGAACCCCAGCACGTGCTCACCGTTCGAGGGATCGGCTACCGCTTCAAGCCGTAGGGGTCTACCCGACGCCACCGTGGCCACTGTCCTCCCCCCACTGGTCGATGACTGGTGTGCGGGTGGGCCCCTACGAGTTGAGGCACCGCATCGCGGGGAGCCGGCCGGCGCGGTCCCCGGCCGAGCGGACACCTGCGGGCCACGGCGGTGCCGTCGGTGCGGTCCCCGACCGCGGCGTGCCCACGGTCGTAGACTGAGGGTGGCGATGGGGCTCGCCATAACCGCCGGGTTCGGCTGATGGCTCCTACCGGATAACCAGTTGCGACACCGGAGGAGACCAGGTTGCCCCAGGCCAGGAACGGCGACACCCCATTGCAGGGCGAACAACTGCTCCGGGTGTCGGCCATCGCCACCGGTGGGGCCCTGGGGACGCTGGCCCGCTACGGCGTGGACCGAGCCTTGGCCGGGCCCGCCCTCGGGTTCCCGTGGTCCACCCTGGTGGTCAACATGGCCGGCTCCTTCCTCCTCGGGGCCGCTGTCACCGTGATGGTGGAGCGGTGGTCGCCGACCCGGTTCGCACGGCCCTTCGTGGCCATCGGCTTCTGTGGCGGGTTCACCACCTTCTCCACCATGGTGGTCGAAGCCGCCCAACGCGGCCAGCACGGTCGGGTCGGACTGGCCACCCTCTACCTGGCGGTCTCCCTGGTCGCCGGGCTGCTGGCCGCCGCCGCCGGCATCGGACTGGCCCGCGGCCGACTCCTGCCCGCCGGCCCCGAGGAGTCGTTCCCCGACCCCGACGATGTGGGCATGCTGGGCGACCGTCCTCCGGCAGCACCGTCCGCCCGTCCGGGCCACGCCGGGGACCACCCGGTGGGGGACCGATGATCATCGCCGGACTGGTGATGGCCGGCGCCCTCGGGGCGGTGCTGCGCTACGTGGTCGACCGCACCGTGCAGCGGCGTTCCCGGTCGACGTTCCCCCTGGGGATCCTGGTGGTCAACCTGAGCGGATCGCTGGTGCTCGGCGTGCTGGCCGGGTCGGCGGCCCACCACGGGGTGTCGGCCGCGTGGCTCACCGTGGCCGGCACCGGGCTGGTCGGTGCCTACACCACCTTCTCCACCTTCACCTTCGACACCGTGCACTTGCTGGAGAGCCGGGAGTGGGCGCCCTCGGCCGTCAACATGGTGGTCAGCCTGGGCGCCGGCCTCGGCGCGGCTGCCTTGGGCCTGGCCCTCGGGTCGCTGACCTGAGCCGGAGGCACGAGCCCAGGCAGGCGCCCCACAACGTTCACCGTACGATCACTCCGCGGTAGCCGCCGGGCCGTTTCCTGTTCACCTCGCTTCCCTAGGGTCGCGACGGGAGGTCCGTACTGCCTGTGGACACCGTCGGCGAGTGCATCAGAGTCCTGGTGGTCGAAGACGAGGAGTCCTATCGCCAGGCCCTGTCCTCGGGGCTCCGGCGGGAGGGCTTCGATGTCGACGTGGCCCCAGATGGCCTCGAGGGTCTCCGCCTCTTCGCCGACCGGCCTCCGGACATCGTCCTGCTCGACGTGCTCCTCCCGGGCATGCACGGTACCGAGGTCTGCCGTCGGATGCGCACCATGGCCCAGGTGCCCATCGTGATGGTCAGCGCTGTCGGCGCCGAGCTCGACGTGGTCCTCGGGCTGGAGCTGGGAGCGGCGGACTACGTCACCAAACCGTTCCGGCTACGCGAGCTGGTGGCACGCATGCAGGCCATCCTGCGCCGGGTGGCCCCGCCGGCGATCTCCTGGCTCCACTCACCGCCGGACGGTCCCGGCCTGAAGCAGTCCCCTCCGATCGACGGCGAGGAGCGCCCGGACGTCGCCTTCGGCTCGGTGGGCGTCGACTTCGTCCGCCGCGAGGTGACCGTCAGCGGTGCCCAGACACACTTGTCACGCCGGGAGTTCGACCTGCTGGCCGTCTTACTCACCCCCCCTCGTCGGGTCCGCACCCGCGATGAGTTGATCGACCTGCTGTGGCCGGACCGCTATCTCTCGGACAGTCGCACCCTCGACACCCACATCCACCGGCTCCGGGCCAAGCTCGAACCCGATCCCGCCGATCCCCAGTTCATCGTGACCGTGCGGGGCGTGGGCTTCCGCCTCGACCCGGACGGCGCCCGCCCCACACCGGCTCAGCCGAATCGACCGTTCACGTAGTCGAGGGTCCGGGAATCGGTCGGTTCGCTGAACAGCTTGGCCGTGGGACCACACTCGATGAGCTCGCCGGCCTTGTCCTCCCCCATGAGCAAGAAGGCACACCGGTCGGATACCCGCATGGCCTGTTGCATGTTGTGGGTCACGATGACGATGGTCACCCGGTGCTTGAGCTCGCCCACCAGCTCCTCGATCCGCTTGGTGGCGATGGGGTCGAGGGCGGAGGTGGGCTCGTCCATCAACAGCACTTCCGGCTCGACGGCCAGGGCCCGGGCGATACACAGACGCTGCTGCTCACCGCCGGACAGGGTGCTGGCGTGGGTCTTCAGCCGGTCCCGCACGCTGTCCCACAGGGCGGCGGCGACCAGCGCCGACTCGGCCGCCTCGTCGAGGAGGGCCTTCTTGCGGACGCCGTTGAACCGGAGGCCGGCCACTGCGTTCTCATAGATGCTCATGGTCGGGAAAGGATTGGGTCGTTGGAACACCATCCCCACCCGTGACCGCAGCAGGGTGGCGTCGGTGGAGGGCGCGTACACGTCGAGGTCACCGAGCTGGACGCTGCCGGTCACCGACGCGGTGCGCACCGTGTCCTGCATGCGGTTGAGGGCCCGAAGCAGGGTGGTCTTGCCGGAGCCCGACGGACCGATCAGGGCGGTGATCTCCCCGGCATGGACGTCGAAGGTGACGTCGCGCACCGCGGTCCGACCGGCGAAGGCGACGGCGACGTTGCGCAACCTCATGACCGGGTCGCCCGCGGGCTGGTCGACCAGCACCTCGGACGTGTTTAGCCCGATGTCCTCCTTGGCCACCGCAGGGGGTGAGGTGGGATCGATCATCGTTTCTCCCTCCGGAGGACTGCAGCGGTAACGCGGCTCCCGATGCTTAGCACTAGGACCACCACCATCAAGAGCAGGGCCGCACCCCACGCGACCTGGATCAGGTCGGCGTAGGGCTGGCTGCTGTTCTCGAAGATGACCAGAGTAAGCGCGTTCATCGGCTTGGTCGGGTTCCACTGCATGTACTGATTGCCGAAAACGGTCAACAACAACGGCGCTGTCTCGCCCAGCCCGCGTGCCACCGCCAGCAGCACCCCGGTGATCACCCCGGGCAGGGCGGCAGGCACCACCACCCGGCGGGCGATGACCGACTTGCGGGCACCGAGGGCCAGGGCCGCCTCGCTGAGGGTGGGGGGCACTCCCCGGAACGCCGTCTCGCCGGCCCGGACGATCACCGGCAACATGACGATCCCGATGGCGAAGGCGCCGGCCAGCCCGCTGTACCCGAAGTTCTTGACGATGGCGATGTAGCCGAAGATGCCGATGGTGATCGAGGGCACCCCGGTCATCACGTCGGCCGTGAATCGGACGGCACCGGCAACCTTGCCCTCCGACTCGGCCAGGAAGAGACCGCACGAGAGCCCGAGGGGCACGGCCACCCCGGTGGCGATGATCCCGATCTCGGCGGTGCCCACGATGGCGTTCCAGACGCCGCCACCGGCGATCCCCTCCGGCGTGGTCACGTGGGTGAAGAAGTCGGGGTTCCAGGCCGGCAGCCCCTTGATCACCACGTAGGCCACCACGGCGACCAACGGGATGATGGCGATGCCCAGGAACGCCCAGCACACCGCGACCGCGATCTTCGAGTACACCTTGCGTCGTTTGAGCGAGGCGGTAGCCACTCCCTGGATCTCACGACGGCGCTGGAGGATCGGGTCCGAGGAGGCGTCGAAGCTGAGGGTGGTGGCCATCACGCCACCGCCACCGAGGCAGCGCCGCCACGGACCGTCGACTTGACCAGCACCCGGGCCAGGGCGTTGACCGAGATGCCGATGACCAACAGGACCAGGGCCGCCCCGAACAGGGCAGCCAGCTCGGTGCCGGTGGCCTCACCGAAATTGTTGACGATCAACGAGGCCAGGGTGGCGGCGGGTGCCTTGACCGAGTGGGCAATGAACGGCGAGTTGCCGATGACCAGGGCCACCGCCACCGTCTCCCCGAGAGCGCGGCCCATGGCCAGGGTGAACCCGCCGAGGATGCCGGTTCGAGCACCGGGGACAACCACCTTGCGCAATACCTGCCACTTGGTGGCGCCGAGGGCCAAGGCACCCTCCACCTGCTCGACGGGAACCACGGCCAGGACGTCACGGGAGATGGCCACCATGGTGGGGAGCACCATCACGAACAGGATCACGCCAGCCAGCAACAGGCCCACCCCGTCGCTCGGCCCGTTGAACAGCCCGGTCCACCCGAGCACCGAGGAGAGGAACGGCTCGACGGTGCTCCGGAAGACCGGGGCCAGCACGATCAGGCCCCACAGCCCGTAGACCACGCTGGGCACCGCGGCCAGCAGCTCCACCGCGGTGGACAGGGGCGGTCGCAGCCGGTCAGGAACCAGGTGGGCGAGGGCGATGGCCGTGCCCAAGCCGATGGGTACCGCCAATACCAGGGCGATGGCCGTGGTCTCGAAGGTCCCAAGGATGAACGGGAGGAGCCCGAACCGGCCGTGGGTCGGATCCCAGACCTTCGAGAAGATCCACGAGAAGCCGAGCGTGGAGAAGGCCGGCCGCGCCTGGACGACGATCGAGACCAGGTACCACACAACCAGGGCGACGAAGACGGCGGCCATTCCGACCAGGAGGCCCCAGTAGGCGCGGTTGGACAGCCCAAAGCGGCGACCACGCCTCATGCCCTCCGGCAGCGGGGATTCGATAGTGGTCACGACGTACGATCAGCCCCTCCCGGTCCGGTGATGATGGCCCAAGCGCACTACTTGCTGAGCAGGGGCTGCCCGCTCGGCCCGGTGACCGTCAACAGCGTGGTCCGGTTCGAGTTCTGGAGGCCGGGCGGGAGGGCCACATAGCCCAGCCCGGCGGCTTGGTCCTGGCCGCCACCGGTGTGGGTGGTCCAGTCGAGCACCTTGACCACCTGGGCCCCGGTGGTGGCACTGGTCTGCTTCTGCAACAGGATGGCCCAGCTGTAGCCGGCGATCGGGTAGCTGGCCGCCCCCGGCTCGTTGACGATGGAGAAGTCGGTCGGCGTGACGTTGAGCCGCTGGTCGGCGTCAGCGGCCACGCTGGCCTGCGACGGAACCACGTACACCCCGGCCGCGTTCTTGATGGCGGCGAAGGTGAAGTTGTTCTGGAGGGCATAGGCCAACTCCACGTAGCCGATCGAGTACGGGGTGGACTTGATGCTCGAAGCCACCCCCGAGTTCTTCGGCGTCTGGACGGCCACCGACGGCCAGGCGATGGTCTTGTTGGTCCCGAGTGTCCATACCGACGGGGCCGCCACAGCCAGATAGTTGGTGAAGATGTAGGTGGTGCCCGAGCTGTCCGCCCGCACCTCGGGCACGATGGCGTTGGAGGGCAGGGTCACCCCCGGGTTGAGGGCGGTGATCTGGGAGGCGTTCCAGGTCTTGATGGTGCCGTCGAAGATGCCGGCCAGCGTGGCCGCGTCCAGCTTGATCCTCTTGGTCACCCCCGGGAGGTTGTAGGAGATGGAGACCCCACCCAGGATGTCGGGGATCTGGATCACCGGCCCCTTGGATGCCGGCACCTTGGCCAGGTCGGAGGCGGCCATGGGGACGTCGGAGGCGGCGAAGTCAACCGATCCCGACTCGAAGTCGGTGAGGCCGGTGCCACTGCCCACACCCGAGTAGTTGACCTGCAGGCCGGAGTTGAGCGAGGTGTAGGTGTAGAAGGCCTTGGTGAAGAAGGGCTGGACGAACGTCGAGCCGGCGGCGATGGGGGCGCCGGCCGGAGCCTTCAGGTCGGCGGCGATGTAGGCGGCGTTAGCCGAGCTGAGCGTTCCACCGGGGGGGGCGGTGGTGGCGGCCGGCGTGGCCGAGGAGCTGCAGGCGGCCAGCAGGGCACCTGCGGCCACCACACCCACGGCCGCCACATGGGCCAACCTGCGCCGGGTTCCCGTCGATGCCTGCGCGGTCATGTCTGTGTGCACTGGTGTTCGAACCTCCGTGATTGCCGGCACCCGGCCGTTGATCGACCGAACGTGAAGAGGGCGCACTACGCGCCCCGGGTGCGACCGTAGCCATCGGAGGTGAACGTCGGGCGAACCTGCAGTGAACGGAGCACGAACATCAGGTGCTCTTGCGATGAACTGATGGGGACCGCCATGTGACGGCGGGCCGGGAGGGCGGCTGCCGCCGGGCGGGCCCGGTTCTGCCTTCCTGACGTCGGCGTCACACCGCCGATCCCATATCCCCCTCGTGCTGGTGCCGGAGGACCCGTAGCAGCTCCTCGTAGGGACCCAGCACATAGGCCTGGTCCCCGGGAGCGAAGCGGGTGCCCCGCCGGGGAGGGTGCTCCAGCCGGCCGCCGTCAGCGGCTCGGCTCAGGGCGATCACCCGGGTCTGGGCGGGAAGGTCCACCATGGCCAGTCCGTCGAGGCCGCGGCGGGGGGCGACGGTGAGCCGGCCGACCAGAAACGGTTGGCGGCCAACGGTGAACGAGCCGAGCACGTCGAGGCCGAGGGCCGCACCCACGAAGCGGGGGGCGGCCAACGCCGACGTCGAGCGAACGTGGCGGAAGTCGAAGTGGTGCTCCACCGTGCGCCCGAGGTCGCGGTCGAAGACCCGGAGCACCACCGGGACACTCGCCCACCGCTGGCCCAGATAGTCACGCACGGCCAGCCCGGTCTCGATATTGGTCAGGTCGTCACTGGTCAGCACCGCCACCGCGGCGGCCGAGTGGACGTTGGCGTCGTGAAGGGTCTGGCGCTGGGTGGAGTCGGCGATCAGCACCGGCACGCCGCGGGCACGGGCCTGGTTGAGGAAGCGGTTGTTCTCGTTGCGCTCGACCACCACCACGTCCCGGCCCTCGGCCTGCAGGCCTTCGAGCACGCGTATCCCGACCGACCCGAGCCCGATGACCACCACATGGCCATCCATCCCCACCAGCTGTTGGTGCCCGAGGGACTGTTGGATTCGCCACGACACCAACAGGTTGGTGATCAAGGCGAACACCGTTGTGAGCAGGGCGGCACCCATGGCGATGAGGAAGATCCCGAAGACCAGCAGGCCGGTCGACTGGCCGGCGAAGGAGAAGTCACCGAATCCCACTGTCGAGATGGTCTCCACGGTGAAGTACAGCGAGGTGAGCACCGACATGTGGCCGCCCCCGGGCAGCCGGTAGGTGAGGTGGAGCACGACCACCGACACCGCGATGAGCGCCAGCGCGGACACCATGGCGACCCGGAGGGCGCTGTTGGCGTCCGAGGCCACCACCCCGGCGAGCCGCCGCGCCAGGCCACATTGCCCCTGGTGGTGAGGTGCGGGCTGGGCACCGCCACCGACGGACCCGGTGTCGATGCCGGCGCCGGCCACCTCGTCCGGGGTCCCGAGCACGGTGACCAGGTCCCCGATGGAGACCATGTGATCGCGGCCCGGACAGGCCACCGTGGCCGACCCGTCCGTGGGCACCACGGCGACAGGGGCGAGGGACCCGAACAGGGCCCGCAACGAGGCATACCGCTCCACTGCCACCTCGGCGGTGACAAACCGGGTGCCGGCCAACTCGATCTGGAACGAGTCGCTGCCCAGGCAGGCCTCCACGATGGACGGGGTGGCCAGGGCGGCCACGTCGAGCACGGTGCCGGGCCCGGTCACCTGGGCGACGGCCGACCCGACGGCGGCATTGCCCATCTGCACCACCACACGGATGTCCGGACGCAATTCGCTGATGAGCAGGGAGGTCTCCAGCGTCTGGACCTCGGTGCGCTCGGCACAGACCACCGCCCGGGCCGCGCCCAGGCCCGCCTCCTCGAGGACCCCGGCAACCCTCGGGCTGCCGATGATGTAGGGGACGTCCCATGCTTCGACCACCCTCACAAGCCGCGGGTCGGGCTCGTCGTCGACCACCACCACCCTGACGCCGGCCTGGTGGAGCTGCTCGACCGTCCGCAGTCCGACGCCTTGGAGGCCGCACACGATCACGTGGCCCTCCCACTGCCGGACGGGGTCCCGGTCCATCCCCGTATGGTGCCCCACCTGCATTTCCGCCTGGTTGCCGCAGTGTTTCCGGCCGGTACCTTCGTCGCCGGTGGTGGCTCCCGGAGGCCGGCGGCGGCCGTCGGAGGGAATACACGTTCGATTTCTCTGTTGACCCTTCGACAGCGTCAGCTGATTACTACCGGAGGAATGATGGACGACACCACCCAGAACCTGCCCCTCTTGCCGCTCACCTCGGGAGTGGTGCTGCCGGGCATGGTCTTCACCATGGCCCTCGAGTCCGATGAGGCCAAGGCGGCGGCCGAGGCGGCGCGGGCGGCCGACGGCCACTTCGTGGTCGTCCCCTACATCGACGGCCGCTACGCGTCGGTGGGGGTGGTGGCCGAGGTGATGGAGACCGGTGAGCTGCCCGGCGGGATGCCCGCGGTAGCGGTGCGGGGCGTGGAGCGTGCCCGCCTGGGCACCGCCGTGCCCGGCACCGGACAGGCCCTGTGGGTCGAGGTCGAGGTCATCGAGGAAGGACCGGTCGGCGACGACGCCGTCGAGCTGGCCCGCGAGTACCGGGCGGTGCTGGAGAACATCCTGTTGAGCCGCGGTGCCGGGCGGATCGCCGAGCGGCTCGGAGACGTGACCGATCCCGGACGGATCGCCGACATGGCGGGGTACTCCCCCGACCTCTCGCTGGACCAGAAGGTCGAGGTCCTCGAGACCATCGACGTGGCCGACCGCCTGCGCCTGGTCATCGCCTGGGCCCGCGACGTCCTGGCTGACCTCACGCTGCGGGAGCGGATCAAGACCGATGTCGAAGAGGGCATGGAGAAGACCCAGCGCGAGTTCTTGCTGAGGCGCCAGCTGGAGTCCATCCGCAAGGAGCTGGGCGAGATCGGATCGGGTGACGGGGATGAGCCCGACGACTACCGCACCATGGCGGCCGAGCGCGACCTGCCCGACGCGGTGCGCAAGGCGGTCGACCGCGAGGTCGACAAGCTCGAGCGGATGAGCGAGCAGAACCCCGAGCACGGATGGATCCGCACCTGGTTGGACACCGTCTTCGAGCTGCCCTGGGGCGAGCTCTCCGAGGACCGGCTGGACGTGGCCGAGGCCTCGCGCATCCTCGACGAGGACCACGACGGCCTCCGCGACGTGAAGGACCGCATCCTCGAGCACCTGGCCGTGCGCAAGCTGCAGGCCGAGCGTGGCCTGGCCCCGGTGGCCGGCCGCGGCGCGGGCGCCATTCTGGCCCTGGTCGGCCCCCCGGGGGTGGGCAAGACGTCGCTGGGCGAGTCGGTGGCCCGCGCCCTCGGGCGTTCGTTCGTCCGGGTGGCGCTGGGCGGGGTCCGCGACGAGGCCGAGATCAGGGGTCATCGTCGCACCTATGTGGGTGCCCAGCCCGGCCGGTTGGTGCGGGCCCTGCGCGACGCGGGAACCATGAACCCGGTGATCGTCCTCGACGAGGTGGACAAGCTCGGTGCGGATTACCGGGGCGACCCGTCCTCGGCCCTGCTCGAGGTGCTCGACCCGGCCCAGAACCACACCTTCCGCGACCACTATCTGGAGGTCGAGCTCGACCTGTCCAAGGTCCTGTTCCTGGCCACGGCCAACATGGTCGACACCATCCCGGCGCCGCTGCTCGACCGCATGGAGGTCATCCGCCTCGACGGCTACACCGAGGACGAGAAGGTGGCCATTGCCCGCCACCACTTGGTCGGGCGCCAACTCGAGCGCGCCGCGCTGGCAAGCGACGAGGTGGTCATGACCGACGACGCCCTGCGGAGCATCGTGGGCGACTACACCCGCGAGGCGGGCGTCCGCACGCTCGAGCGCGAGCTCGGCCGGCTGCTGCGCAAGGTGGCGGCCCGCTTCGCCGCTGGCGAGGTGGAGACCCCGCTCACCGTCGGCGCCGACGACGTCCGTGGATGGCTCGGACGGCCCAAGTTCTTCTTCGAGGCCGCCGATCGCACCGCGGTGCCCGGCGTGGCCACCGGCCTGGCCGTCACCGGCTCCGGGGGCGACGTGCTCTACGTGGAGGCCTCGATGATGGACGGTCCCGAGGGGCTCACCCTGACCGGCCAGCTGGGCGACGTGATGAAGGAGTCGGCGGAGATCGCCCTCTCCTACGTGCGCTCGCACGCGGAGGCGTTGGCCATCGACCCGGCGGTCTTCGCCGGCAAGCGCTTCCACGTGCACGTCCCGGCCGGGGCCATCCCCAAGGACGGCCCCTCCGCCGGGGTCACCATGACCACCGCCCTGGTCAGCCTGCTGCGTGACACGTCGGTCGACTCGGTGGTCGGCATGACCGGGGAGGTCACCCTCCAGGGCCGGGTCCTGCCCATCGGTGGCGTACGCCAGAAGGTGCTGGCCGCCCACCGGGCCGGCCTGACCACGGTGGTGTTGCCCGCCCGCAACGGCCCCGACCTCGAGGACGTGCCCGAGGCGGTCCGCGACGAGATGACCTTCCATCTGGCCTCGGACATCGGGGAGGTCCTCGACGCCGCGCTGCTCGAGGCCTCCGAGGACGGGGGTCGCCGGTCGGCGCCGGCCCCCGAGGACCGGCAGGTCGCGGCCTGAGGATCAGTCGGTAGGGAAGAAGCCGGCGAGGATGCGGGCCAGCTCCACGGGCTGATCGCCCTGGATGCTGTGCCCGGCGCCGCTGACCCTGACCACCTGGTCCGCAGGTCGGCGGCGGCGGAACTCGGCCTCGTCGGCATCGTCGACCACCGGGGAGAGGTCGCCCCGGATGAGCAGCACCGGGGCGCTGATCCGTTCGAGGTCGTCCCACATCGAGCCGAAGTCGAGGGAGTCCACGTGGAGGCCGGCGGCCCCCGAGGGCCGGCCCAGCTGGTGGCGCCAGGTCCAGGTCCCGTCCTGGCGTTGCACCGCGTTGTGCAGCACGCCGCGGCGCAGGGACGACTCCGACCGGGTGGGGTTGAATTGGATGGTCCGCTCGAGGATCTCGTCGAACGAGGCGAAGCTCTCGGGACCGGCCAGAAAAGCGGCGATGTCCGAGCTCTTGTTGTGGTCGACCCCCGGGGTGATGTCGACCAGGGCCAGGTGCTCCACCAGCTCGGGGTGCCGGGTGGCGAGGGCGATCGAGGTCATCCCGCCGAGCGACATCCCCACCACCGACCGGGCGCCGGGGGCCAGCTCGGCGATGGTGGCGGCCACGTCGTCGGCCATCCCTCCCGGGTCGAGGGCCCGGGCGTCGCCGGGCCAGTCCGAGTGGCCGTGCCCGGGGAGGTCGACGGCGACCACTGGCCGGCCGAGGGCCAGGGCCACGGTGTCCCAGGTGTGGGCGTTCTGGCCGCCGCCGTGGAGGAACACCAGCTCGGCAGGGGAGGTGCCCCACACCAGCGCGCTCACCCGACGATCAGGGGCCACCACCACCGACCGGCGCCGTACGGCGGGCGGGCCGTCCCAGGCCAGGCCGGCCTCGGTGGCGTTCTCCTCGAAGAGGGAGAACTCGTCGTAGGTTTCGCCGGCGGCAGCGCTCATGCCGGTGCGCCTCCGGGGGCCGGGCCGAGCTCGGCGACCAGCTGGGCGAGCGTCTCGTCGGCGATCGGGTACGGCGTGTAGAAGCCCACCCGGTCGACCCGGGCGCCGAACCGGCCGATGGTCTGGGCGGCCACCTGCTTCGGTGATCCCACCGCGGCCAAGGTGGCCAGCATGGTGTCGTCGATCATCGCCGGCATCTCCTCCCAACGGCCCGACTTGGAGAGCCTATTGAGCTCGGGCTGGAGGTCCCCCCACCCTTCCTCCTCCAACACCGGGCGGTAGGCCGGGGTGGAGGCATAGAAGGAGAGTAGCCAGCGACCCGCCGAGCGCGCCGTTTCCATTTCGGCGTCGTCGCCACCGCAACACACGATGATCTCCCCGGTCACCGTCAGCTCCTCCCGCTTCCTGCCCGCCCGGCGCAGCCCCTCGTCGATGGCCGGGATCGTGCGTCGGGCGAAGTGCCGGCCCGAGTTGAAGGGCATGACCAGCAGCCCGTCGGCCACCTCGGCGGCCAGGCGCACCATCTGGGGCCCGAGTCCGCCGATGGCGATGTCCGGCATGCCATAGGGGTTGGGCCCGGGGTTGAAGGTGGGCGGCATCAGGGTGTGGGAGCTGAACTCACCGCGGAAGTCGAGCCGGTCGCCGGACTCCCAGGTGGCGAAGATGGCCCGCAGGGCGGCGACCATCTCCCGCATGCGGGCGATGGGCCGGTCGAAGGATGCGCCGTAGCGCTTCTCCACCTGGGCACGGATCTGCGACCCGAGCCCCAGGGTGAACCGCCCGCGGGACAGCACCTGGAGGTCATAGGCCTGATGCGCCAGCTGCACCGGGTTGCGGGGGAAGGCGATGGCCACGTTGGTGGCCAACTCGAGCGACGAGGTGGCCCCGGCGGCCACGATCAGCGGCGTGAACACGTCGTGGGGGCCCTCGAAGGTGAAGGCGCCGTCCACACCGAGCTCCTCGAGACGGCGGGCCTGACCGGCGGCGCCCTCCAGGCTCGACACCATGGTGTCGACCTTCACCGACCGACCCTCACCGCGGACCTGCGCCGGCGCCGATCGGGCCAGGACCCGCGTCGACCTGCCCGGTGTTCCCGTTCATCCGTCCATGCTCCCACCCGCCGGACACCGGTGCCGCGCCGCCGAGCGCCGGCGCGGATGCCTGGTGGCCGAGCGCGGATGGCACACTGTGGCCATGGCCCCCCCCGTCTGCACCCCGGCCGAAGCTGCGGCGCTGATCCGACCCCGCGACTCGATCGGATTCGGCCTGGGGCCGGCCAACCCGGACGCCTTCTTCACCGCCCTCGGCGACCGCGACGACTGGGAGGACCTGCGGTTCGGCGGCGCCCTTCTACTCGGCTACTACACGGTCCTCACCCAACCCACCGTCTCCTACCGATGCGGCTTCTTCGGGCCCGCCGAGCGGATGATGCTGGCCCAGGGATCGAACATCGACCTGGTGCCGGGCGGCTTCCGTCAGTTCGCCCCCATCCTCCGCCGTTTCGCCCCCCGGGTGATGGCCGCCCAGGCGGCGCCGCCCGGGCCGGACGGGACCATCAACCTCTCCCTCCACCTCGGGGCCACCTACGACGAACTGATGATGGCCGGAACCGACCCGGACCGGTTGCTGGTGGTCGAGGTCAACCCCCACCTGCCCCGCACCTGCTCGCAGCCACCCGAGTACACCAACGTCCTGCCGGCCGACATCGTCGATGTGCTGGTCGAGGCCGACGGCGCCCCCTATGCCCTGGGCCAGCCCGCGCCCGACGACATCGACGGGGCCATCGCCGAGCGGGCCCGGTCGTTCATCACCACCGGCGCCACCCTCCAGATCGGCATCGGCGCCGTGCCCAACATGGTTGCCTCGCAACTGGCCGCCGAGCCCGGGGGCTCCTACGGCATTCACAGCGAGATGTTCACCGACGGCCTGATGGAGCTCCACCAGGCGGGCAAGGTGACCAATGACGCCAAGGGGGTGTTCAACGGGGTGTCGGTCACCACCTTCGCCCTGGGCTCCTCGGCCCTCTACTCGTGGCTGGACGGCAATGACCAGGTGGCATTCGTCCCGGTGCAGGTGGTCAACGATCCCTCGGTCATCGCCGCCAACCACTCCTTCGTCTCCATCAACGGGGCGCTGAGCGTCGACCTCTACGGGCAGGTGGTCGCCGATCACATCGACGGCAAGCAGATCTCCGGAGTGGGCGGGCACGAGGACTTCGTGGCCGGCGCCGAACTGCGCATCGACGACCACTCCCTCATCTGCCTGCGCTCGACGGCGGTGGCCAACGGTGACCGGCGGTCGCGCATCGTCTCCCTGCTGCCGGAGGGATCGGTGGTCTCCACCCCCCGGCACCACACCGGGGTGGTGATCACCGAGTACGGTGCCGCCGACCTCTCGGGCCTCACCGTGCGGGAGCGCGCCGCCGCCCTGGCCGAGATCGCCCACCCCGACTTCCGGGACGAGCTCCGCAGCGCGGCGGCCACGCTCGGACGGCGCTGACCGGATGGACGGGCGTGACGAGGACGAGGCCCGGGCCACCCTGACCCTCGCCACCTACAACGTGCACATGGGGGTCGACGGGTGGGGGCGATCCTTCGACGTGGTCGGCGAATGCGGATCCCTCGGGGCCGACCTGCTGGTCATGCAGGAGTCGTGGACGCCCGACAGCGGCGGCCCGAGCACCGCCGGACGAGTGGCCGAGGCCTTCGGCTACCAGATCGTCGCCGAAGTCGGGCTGGCCCATGCCCGCCTGTATTCGGCCCTACCCACCTCATCGCCACGGTGGTCGCCGTGGCCGGGCCAGATCCGCAAGGCGCTGCGGCTCGACCACGAGCGCTGGACCTCGGTCCGGCCAGCCGACCGCCCCTTTGTGGCCGGGCGATGGGGCGTGGCCCTCCTGTCCCGGGTTCCGGTGAGCGACATCCGGGTCATCCGGCTCGGAAAGCTCCGGCGGGATCCGGCCGACCGGGCGGTGATCGGCTGCCGGGTCGACCTCGGCGGCCGTGAGGTCTCGATCTTCGGCACCCACATGGCCCACATCTCCCACGGGTCGCACGCCCAGTACCGCCGCCTCGGCGCACTGCTCCCCCATCCCGACACCGCCGCCGTGCTGGCCGGCGACATGAACATGTGGGGCCCGCCGGTCAACTCCTTCTTTCCGGCCTGGCGGCGGGCCGTCACCGGACGGACCTGGCCCACCCGCCGGCCCCACAGCCAGCTCGACCACGTGCTGGTCACCCCTTCGCTGTCGGTGGTCAGCGCCTCGGTGGCCGAACGATCGGGCTCCGACCACCGTCCGGTGGTGGTCACGCTGGCCCTGGCGTGAGGGCAGTGAACTGTTCCCCGGGGCCGGGTAGCGTCGCTCCATGACCGACGCGTTGACCGGCTTCGAGCAGTCCAGCTTCACCGCCGAGGGGGAGACCCGGGCGGTCTACCGGACCGGATCGGGCCCGGCGGTGATCGTGATCAGCGAGATGCCCGGGATCACCCCCCTGGTGGCCGAGTTCGGAGGCGCGGTGGCCGCCGCCGGCCTCACCGCGGTGATGCCTCACCTGTTCGGCCACGACGGTCGAGCCCCCACGCCCCGGTACGCCATGTCCTCGTTCGCCCGGGCCTGCATCTCCAAGGAGTTCACGGTGATGGCCACCGGCCGGACCAGCCCGGTCATCACCTGGCTGCGGGCCCTGGCCCGCCAGGAGCACCAGCGCTGCGGCGGGCCCGGGGTGGGGGCGGTGGGGATGTGCTTCACCGGGGGCTTCGCCCTGGGAATGATGGTCGACGACGTGGTGGTGGCCCCGGTGCTGAGCCAGCCCTCCCTCCCCATCCCGCTCACCAAGGCCCGACGCCGTGACGTCGGGTTGTCCGAGGAGGACCTGGCCCGGGTGGTGGAACGGGCGGCGGCGGGCACCTGCGTGCTCGGGCTCCGGTTCAGCGGTGACAAGTTCAGCCCTCCCGAGCGCTTCGAGCATCTCCACGCCCTGCTGGGCGACTCGTTCATCGGCGTCGAGCTCGACTCGGCGCCGGGCAATCCGCACGGGCACAAGAAGACGGCCCACTCCGTACTGACCGAGGACCTCGACGACCGACCGGGCACCCCGACCAGGGCGGCGCTCGACCAGGTGCTCGAGTTCTTCACCGAGCGCCTCACCCGGTGAGGGCACTGGCCGAGGCGTGGAAAGCCCGCGGACGTCTGCGGCTGCTCGGTGGCCGCCGCATCTTCACCGTCGACATCCCCGCTCGGGAGGCCGAGCTGGAAGCGCCACTGCTCATCCTCCACGGATTCCCCTCCTCGTCCTTCGACTTCCACCGGGTGGTCGACCGGCTGGCCGCCCACCGCCGGGTGCTCCTGTTCGACCTGCTCGGCTACGGGCTGTCGGAGAAACCAGACCTGGCCTACTCGTTCGCCCTGCAGGCCGACATCGCCATGGCCTTCATCGACGATCTCGGGGTGAGCCGGCTCGGGCTGCTGACCCACGATGTGGGCGACACGCTCGGCGGTGAGCTGCTGGCCCGCCAGCTCGAGGGCCGGTGGCCGGTGGAGATCACCGACCGGGTCCTCACCAACGGCAGTATCTACTTCGACCTCACGCAGTTCAGTGCCGGCCAGCGCATCCTGCTCGACCTGCCCGACGAGCGGCTGCCCGCGGGCACAGCCATCGACCAGTCCACGGTGATGGCCGGGGTGACGGCGACCTTCAGCCCGGCCACCGCCCTCGACCCCGAGGTGATCGCCGCCCAGGGCGAGATGATCACCCATCTCGACGGACAGCTCCTCCTCCCCCGGCTCATCCGGTACATCGACGAGCGCCGGAACAATGAGGCCAGGTTCACCGGCGCCATCGAACGACACCCGTCCCCCCTCGGGGTGGTGTGGGGAGTGGACGACCCCATCGCGGTGCCGGCGATGACCGATCGTCTCTGCCTGGCCCGGGGAGATGTCCGGCTCCGGCTGCTGGCCGGTGTCGGGCACTATCCGATGCTCGAGGCGCCCGACCGCTTCCTCCAGGCGCTGTCCGGGCCGGAGTGAGCGCCGGCGGCCGAGGTGCTGTCGGTGGGCGTCGGCAGGGCGTCGGTCGCCGTCAGGCCGTGGCGATGATCTCGCCGTGGACGGCGACGAACCACCCGTCCGGCGATGCCGCCCACCGGAGCCAGGCGGCGGCGAACGAATCGAGGTCGGCCGGTGTGGCGAGGTGATGGTCCACCAACTGCTCGGCCAACGCCGACTGCGTGAACCGGTCAGCCCACAGGCCGCCCCACCACGCTCGGTCGTCGGGAGTGGCGAAACACCACGTTGAGGCAGAGGGGGCGACCGAGGTGAACCCGGCCTGGTGGGCCCACGCCACCAGCCGGCGGCCGGCGTCCCAGTTGGCCCCGTTTCGCCGGGTCAGCTCCCCATAGGCGGCGATGGCCCGGTCGAGCTCGGGTTCGTCCGGGTAGTACCGGAAGCCGGGGTAGTCCCCGTCGCGGACGGCGACGATCCCCCCCGGTCGGCACACCCGTCGCATCTCGACCATCGCCGCCACCGGATCGCCCACATGTTGGAGGACCTGATGGGCGTGGACCACATCGAAGGCACCGTCGGTGAACCGGAGATCGAAGACGGTTCCGGTCTCGAACGAGAGGGAGTGCACGCCGGCGGCGACCGCATCGGCCCGGGCCTGGGCGACGATCGCCGGAGAGGCATCGACGCCGATCACCTGACCGGGATCGAGGCGCCGGGCCAGGTCGCAGGTGATGGTCCCCGGCCCACAGCCCACATCGAGCAGGGACATGCCCGCCAGCAGGTGGGGCAGGAGATAGCCGGCGGAGTTGTCCGCCGTCCGCCAGCGGTGAGAGCGCAACACGCTGTCGTGGTGCCCGTGGGTGTAGGGGACGTCGGTCATCCTCCCAGCATGCGACCCGCGGTGCCCATTGGCAAACAAGCATCGTCGACAAGAGATATAAGCTGTTCTAATGGCAGCACCGGAATGGCTGCGCACCTTCGTGGCCGTCTACCGCGCCGGATCGGTCAGCGGAGGCGCCGCCCTCCGTAACCTCTCCCAACCGGCGGCCAGCCAGCAACTGCGTGCCCTCGAGCGCCGAGTGGGCCTCCCGCTCTTCGTCCGGACCCCTCGGGGCGTCGAGCCCACCCGGCGGGGACGCGAACTTCACGCCCAGGTGGCCGACTCGCTCGACCGGTTGGAGCACGTTCTGGTGGCGCTGGACGGAGGGGCAGCACCGGCCAAGTCGCCGGCCATCCGTCTCGGATCCTCGGCCGAGTTCCTCTCCTATGCGGTCATCCCCCGGATGGGCACCGGCTCGCCCGCGCTGGTGGCCAGATTCGGAACGGACGAGGAGAACGTGGACCGGCTGGAACACGGCGAGCTCGACGTGGCGGTGACCAGCGTCACTCCGGGCCGTCGGTCCTTGGCCGCCACGCCGATCGGCACCAAGCGCTTCGTGCTGGTCGGACCGCCTCACCTGGTGCCGGACCATCCGTTCCCGTCGTTGGTCGACCTGGGGTCGTGGCTGGTGGGTCGACCATGGGTGGCCTACAGCGCGGAGCTGCCGATGACCCGCCGGTTCTGGCTCTCGGCCCTCGGGCGCCCGTTCCACAGTGACCTCCGCCTGGTTGCCCCCGACCTGCGGGCGGTGGTGGCGGCGGTGGCCCACGGCCTCGGGATGAGCCTGCTGCCCGAGTTCATCTGCGCCGACGCCCTCGACCGGGGGTCGGTGGTCGAGGTGCACCCGGTGACCGACGTGGTGCCCGGTGAACCGTGGTTCGCCTGCACCCGCCTGGCCGACCTCGGTCGGGAGCAGGTTAACCGGTTCGTGGCCGACCTGGCCCTTCCCGGGCCGGGGTGATCCCCGCGAGGAGGTCAGCCGGTGACCCCGGCAACCAGTTGACCGTCCTCGAGATAGAGGGCGGAGGTGGCACCGAGGGCCAGGCGGACCCGGCGCCCCACCGGCCCGCTCAGCAGCCGGTCGGCTTGGTCGGGTTCCGACCACCGGTAATCGCCGATCTCCTCGGCTTGCAGGACGATCCGCTCGTCGTCGCCCGCGCTCACCGAGCCGCAGTCGAAGAGGAAGCGCAGTCCGCCGGGCTTGCCCGGCTTCGGACGGAGGAAGTCGACACAGACCAAACGGCCCGCAGCCACCGTGAGGCCGGTCTCCTCGAGGACCTCCCGGCGGCACCCCTCCCAGGGGGTCTCCCCGTCGGCCTCGATCTGGCCGCCCGGAATGGTCCACCCGGACTTGTAGGTCGGCTTGAGGATGAGAATCCGGCCGTTCCCGTCCCCGATCAACGCACCTGCTGACGCGGGAATCCGCGGGAGGTCGAAGTCGGGCACCGCTCCATCATCACCGATTTCCGCATTTCGAGGGGCGCGACGATCGGTCGATGTCCACCATCTTCGATCACCATCCCCTCGCCTCTATCGAGCAGCGCACGCTCCAGGGCCCGGTGAAGGTCCAGGACCAGCGTCGCACCGATACCGCTGGCACCGGGTCAACGCCAAGGTGGGGCTGACCATCACGCTGCTGGTGGGCACGATGCTGTGCGGGTACATCTTCGCGGCCATCGCGGCGGACAAGCGCTCCGAGGCCACCTACGCCGACGCCGTGCTCCACGAGACCATGGAGATCCCAGAAACATCTCGAGGCACAGGACAAGGCCATCGACAGGATCCTCGCCTCGTTGGCCGGGCCCACGCCCGCGGGAGGCACGCCGCCGTCCGCACCGATCGAACTGCCGGGCACGCCGCCGTCCGCCCCCTGACGTCGATCTGGGAGAACCGGGCGGCCCCGCCTACACCCGGGCCATGTTGTCGAAACGGGCGTGGTGGCCGATGAAGGCCAGGCGGGTGAGGCCAGTCGGGCCATTACGGTGCTTGGCCACGATGATCTCCGCGGTTCCCTGGGTTTCGGTCGACTCGGGGTTATAGATCTCGTCCCGATAGATGAACATCACCACATCGGAGTCCTGTTCGATGGAGCCCGATTCCCTCAGGTCGGCCAGCATGGGGCGCTTGTCCTGCCGGCTCTCCAACCCTCGTGACAGCTGGGACAGCGCCACCACCGGAACCTCGAGCTCGCGGGCCAGGATCTTGAGACCACGACTGATCTCGGACACCTCAACCTGGCGATTCTCCGCCGCGTGCCGTCCGGTCATCAGCTGGAGGTAGTCGACGACGACCAGCCCCAGTCCCTCCCGGCTCTTGAGCCGTCGCGCCCGGGCCCGGATGTCCATCACCGTGACGTTGGGGTTGTCGTCGATGAAGATGGGCGCCTCGCTCATCCGGCTGATGGCGTTGCCGATCTTCGTCCAATCGGACTCGAGCAGCTTGCCGGTCCGCATCCGGTTTGCGTCGACTCGCGCTTCGGAGCAGAGAAGTCGCTGGGTGAGCTCCAGATGGCTCATCTCCAAGGAGAACAACAGCACCGGCTTGTTCAGCTTGATGCCGGCATGGGCGACCATTCCCAGGGCGAAGCTGGTCTTGCCCATGGCCGGGCGGGCCCCCACCACGATGAGATTGGACGGCTGCAGCCCGGCCAACTGCTCATCGAGGTCGGTGTAGCCGGTGGCTAGGCCAGTGATCGACTCCCCCCTGGTGAAGAGTTGCTCGAGGTGATCGAGGCTCTGACCGAGCAGGTCCCGCAGTGGGGTCATCGAGTCGACCACCCGGCGTTGAGCAACCTCGAAGACCAGGCTTTCGGCTCGGTCGAGGACCTGGGAGACATCCTCGGGGAGGCTGTAGCCGAGCTCGGTGATCTCGCCGGCCACCGCCACCAGCCTCCGCAGCAGGGCCAGCTCCTCGATGATCCGGGCGTAGTACTCGGCGTTGCCGATCGACGGCGTGTTCGCCTGCAAGGACACGAATACCGAGGGATCGCCGATGGTCTCGAGCAAACCCCGGCGTCGGAGCTCCTCGGTGACCGTCACCCAGTCGGCCGGCTCACCATGGCTGAACAGGGAGGTGATGGCCGAGAAGATGTGACCGTGGGACGACTTGTAGAAGTCCTCGGGATTGCAGATCTCCATGGCCGAGGCGATGGCGTCCCGAGACAGGAGCATGGCGCCGAGGAGCGACTCCTCGGCTTCGAGATTGTGGGGAGGCACCCGGCCGGCGGAAGCCCCGTTGCCTCCCATGGGTGCCATGAGGCGGCGAGGTCGCGTGTCGTCGAGGGCCTGAACCATTGTTCCTCAACCCTCGCCGAGTTGGCCTGTGGAACGTAAGGGTCTCTTCTTGGGGAAATAGCCGTGCCCGGGTGTGGACGACACGTGGACAACGTGGGTTTGACTGGGGACACCGCGCACCATGAAGTCATCATCCCCGGCGGTTGTGACAGCCCGGTGGATGCTGCTCCGTCAGCCTTCGGCGACCCGGTACTCCGTCAGCCTTCGGCGACCACGTGCACGGTCAGTTCGAAGACCACGCCCCCCACCAGCTCCACCCGCACACTGTGCTCGCCCACCGTCTTGATCGGCTCATCGAGGACGAGATCCTTGCGATCGATCACCGCGCCGGTCTGCCGTTCGACCTGCCGGATGATGTCGGCCGCCGACACCGACCCGAACAGGCGCTCGCCGGCGGTCCGGGCCGACAGCGTGATCGGAGTGCCCACCAGGGCGCGTGCCACCGTCTCGGACGACTCGTGATCCCGGGCATCACGCAGGTCTCGGGACCGCCGCATGGCGGCGGCCTGACTCTCCAGGCCCGGTGTGGCGACAATGGCCTTCCCCGCCGGCAGCAGGTGGTTACGGGCGAACCCGCCGGACACATCGATGATGTCCCCGCGCTTTCCCACTCCATCGATGTCGCTGCGAAGCAGGACTTTCATCTCAGGCCTCGCCCTCGACGACAACCGCCTCGTCCACCACGAGCTCGGTCAGGGAGCCGTCACCGGTGCCGGTGACCTCGAGGACCTCTTCGATCTCCTCCACGACCACCTCGCGTGGCGCATCGTCTGCCACTGCGGTCGAGGTGGCATCAGCCGACAGGGAACGCTCCTCGTCACGGGGCCGGCGACCGCCGGAACCACCCTGGCCGCCGTAACCGCCCTCACGGCCACCGCGACCGCCGCCGCGGCCACCGGGACGCTCGGTGGTCGTCCGCTGGGTATAGGGAAGCAAGACCAACTCGCGGGCGGTCTTGATGGCAATGGCCACGTCCCGCTGGTGCTGGGTGCAGTTGCCGGACACTCGCCGGGCTCGGATCTTGCCCCGGTCACTCATGTACTTGCGGAGCATGCCGACATCCTTGTAATCGACCCACTCCACCCGGTCCTTGCACAGGGCACAGGGCTTCTTCTTGATCCGACGTCCGGTGTCCTTGGGGGTTCGACGGGCGGTACCGCCGCGATCGTTGTTTCGTGCCATGATTAGAAAGGCTCCTCGCTGTATCCATATCCCGCTGCTTCGCCGCCGCCGCTGCTGCTGCTGCTGCTGCCGCCGCTGCTGCTGCCGCTGCTGCCGCCTGCGGGTCCCGGCCGACCGCCGCCGCCTTGGCCTCCACTGTCGCCGGGTGCCCGGCGCTCGTTCTTGGTCACCTGGGCGGTGGCCCAGCGGATGCTCGGGCCGATCTCGTCGGCCACCACCTCCACCTTGGTCCGCTTGTCCCCGTCGGGAGTCTCCCAGCTGCGCTGCTCGAGGCGGCCGGTCACGATCACCCGGGCTCCTCGGCTCAGGCTCTCGGCGGTGTTCTCTGCCATCTCGCGCCAGCACACCACATCGAAGAACGAGGTGGCCTCCTCCCACTCCTGGGTCTGGCGGTTCTGCCACCGCCGATTGACGGCGAGACCGAAGCTGGAGGTGGCTTGGCCGGTGTTGGTGAAGCGGAGTTCGGGGTCACGGGTGATGTTGCCCACCAGGGTGACGTTGTTGCCGTTGGCCATGACTTAGCGCTCCTCACTGCTCGTGGCCGCAGCCGCGGCCCGTCGTCCTGCCACCTTGTCCGGGAGCCGCATCACCTTGTGGCGGAGCACCTCGTCGGCCAGCACCAAGACCCGCTCCATGTCGGCCACCGCCGGGGGCTCGGCGGTGAGCTCGATGACCACGTAGTAGCCCTCTCGCTTGTGCTGGAGCTCGTAGGCGAAGGTCCGCCGTCCCCAACGCTCCACACGACCGGGGTTCCCACCCTTGGCCCGCAGGGCGTCGAGGGCTCGATCGAGAACCCCGTTGACGGCCGCCTCATCGGCGCCCGTATCGAAAATGACCATGGCTTCGTAGGGCCGCACGTGCGGCTCACCTCCCTCTGGATCGGGCACCCTGGCGCCCGAGCCCCACGGCGTGGGGCAGGTCGGAACTGGGCGGCCACCCGCAGGTGGCCAGAACAACCGCATCACCCTACCGGCAAACCACCGCTCCCTCGAACCGGCCGGTCGGTCCGCTGGTCAGTGATACACCTCGGCGTCGGCCGGGAATCCCCCCGAACGCACATCGGCGGCGTAGGCGGCCACCGCGGCGGTGGCGGCCGTCCCCAACTCCGCGTACCGGCGCACGAATTTGGGGGCACGGGCATTGAATCCGAGCAGGTCGTGGAAGACGAGCACCTGCCCGTCACAGGCGGGCCCGGCTCCGATGCCGATGGTGGGCACATCGATCGACTCGGTGATCGCCGCCCCCACCGCCTCGGGCACGCCTTCGAGCACCACCGCGAAGCAGCCGGCGGCGACCAGGGCCTTGGCGTCGACGGCCAGGGCATGGGCGGTGGCGTCGTCCCGACCCTGGACCCGGTACCCGCCCATGGCATTGACCGACTGCGGGGTGAGGCCGAGGTGTCCCATGACCGGGATTTCGGCGTCCACCAGCGCCTCGATCATCGGGACCCGGGTGGCGCCGCCCTCCAGCTTCACCGACTGGGCCCCGGCCCGGATGAGGGCGGCACCGTTTCGGACGGTGTCCACCCGGTCGAGGTGGTAGCTCATCCAGGGCAGGTCGGCCACGATCAGGGGTGTCGGCTTGGCCCGGGCCACCGCCGCGGTGTGGTGGACCATGTCCTCCACCGTCACCTGGAGGGTGTCCTCGTAGCCGAGCACGTTGTTGGCCACCGAGTCGCCGACCAGGATGAGGTCGACGCCGGCGGCGTCGGCGATGCGGGCACCGGGGGCGTCGTAAGCGGTGACCATCACCAGGGGGGCGTGCCCGTCACGGCGTTTGCTGGCGCGAACGACGGGCACGGTGATCGGCGTTGGCCGCGGGTCGGGCATGGCAATCCTCCTGGTCGACCGTCCAGCGCCCGATGGCTGCCGGCGGCATGTGGCGGTGACGTTCGGCACCGCGGAGCACTACGTACTACCGCCTCCCAGCGTAGCGGGCGCGTGGGCAGAGGGAAATGTCCGGCGCCGGCTCGAAGAAGTCGGCGCCGAGGTGGTTCAGGCCTCGGCCGGCTCCTGTTCCTGCCGCGGAGAGGGATCGGCTCCGATCGCACCCGGGTCGGCGGTCGCCGCCGGGTCGGCCTGGAGGCCCCTTTCGAGCCCGAAGAGCCCGACCACCGCAGCGACCGCCATGACCAGGGCCATCCCGAGGAGGACCGAGCGGGTGGCATAGGCGAAGTCGAGCTGCACGAAGTGGGGGATCGACCGGCTGCTCCCACCCCCGCCATGGGACTGCTGGGCGAAGGTGGCCGCCTTGCTGGCCGCCTGACCGGCGGACAGGCCCAGCTTCTCGAATGACGTGGTGAGATGGGATCGGAACTGGGAGACGAGGATGGTGCCCAAGATGGCCAATCCCAGGCTGGCGGCATAGTTCCGGACGGTCTGCGTGATCCCGGTGGCCTCCCCGTAGGACAGGCGCGACGCCCGGTTGACCGCGTCGGTGCTCGCCGGACCGAGCATCATCCCCATCCCCGCACCGGCGAGGATGATGTACCACTGCTGCGAGTGGAAGCTGAGCTGGGTGACCTTCTCGGCCCACAGATAGAAGCCCACCGCGGCCGCCGCGCAACCGAGCACCACCGGGCGCTTGGCGCCCGCTCTGTCCAGCATGCGCCCACCGATCTGGGCGGCAACCACGAAGCCGATGAAGAAGTACAAGAGGAACAGACCGGCTTCCGAGGCCGACTTGCCCAGGGAGATCTGGGCGTACTCGCTGGCGAAGAAGAACACCGGGATGAAGGCCAGCATGGAGACCCCGAGGACGATGTTCTCCACCAGGAACGCCCGGATCCGGAAGATCCGCACCTCCATCAGCGGTGACCGGGTGCGGAGCTCGACGACGTAGAAGGCGATCAACAGGATCAGGCCTCCGGCGATGCACAGCCCGATGGCCGGGTTGCTCCACCCCCAGTTGGACGCCTGCTGGAACCCGAACACGCTGAGGGCCACACCGGAGGCAATCAGGACCAGGCCCCGGTAGTCCATCTTGGCCGCCTGGTAGGCCGTGGTCGGCTTGGACAGGGCGATCAGCACCAGAGCGATGATGGCCACCGGGATATTCACCCAGAAGATCGCCCGCCAGGTCCACTGGGTGAGATAGCCGCCCAGGATGGGACCGATGGCGGTGAGGCCGCCGGCGATGCCGAAGAAGGCGGCCAGGGCCTTGCCCCGTTCCCGCAGGGGGAAGGTCTGCACCACGATCGCCAGTGCGGCGGGGAACATGATCGCCCCGCCGGCCCCTTGGACCACCCGGAAGGTCACGATCCACGCCTCGGCCAGGCTGCCCTTGGGGGTGAGCCCGCACATGGTGGAGGCGCCGGCGAAGATGATGACGCCCAGGACCACCATCCGGCGGTGTCCCAGGGTGTCGGCCAACCGTCCGCCGAAGGCGAAGAACGCGGCCAGCGAGAGCAGGTAAGCGTTGACCGCCCACTGCACGCCGGTGGCGGTCAGACCCAGTTCCCGTTGGATCTCGGGCACAGCGATGGAGACGATGGTCTGATCGATGAAGGTCATCGAAACGGCGAAGATCATCGCCGCCAGAATCAGGTTCTTCGACCCGCCGACGGTGGAGCCGGCGCTGGTGCTGGACATCGTCGATCTCCTCCGGTGCGCCCCATCGGTCCCAGCCGCCAGGCGATCACACTAGCGGGAGCACTTCGACGCAGTCGGGAACGGATCGCGCCGCCACGCTCGCGGACCGTCGGTGCTCCCGCGGTCATGACCATCACGCCGCGCATCCGTTCCACCGGGCCTCGGACCGCGCCCTACAGTCTGGCGATGGCTCCCGATCGCTTCCCCGGACGAACTGCCTTGGTGACCGGCGGGGCGTCGGGCATCGGGCGGGCCACCGCCCTCCGTCTGGCCGCCGAGGGGGCAGCCGTGGTGGCGGTCGACGTCAACGGGGAGCTGCTGGCCGCGCTGGCGGAGGACCAGCACGGGGGCAGCGGGTCCATCTCCACCCTGGTCGGCGACGTGAGCTCGGAAGCCGGGGTCGAGCAACTGGTCTCCGAGTCGGTGGAGCGCCTGGGATCACTCGATGTGGTGGTCAACGTGGCCGGGGTGCTCTCGTTCTCGCACACCCACGAGCAGTCGCTCGACGAGTGGAGTCGGCTGGTCGCCATCAACCTCACCGGTACGTTCCTCGTCTGCCGCCAGGCCCTCCCCCACATAGTGGCCAGCCGCGGCAACATCGTGAACCTCGCCTCGACCGCCGCCCACAAGGGCCAGCCCTGGGCGTCGGCCTACGCCGCCACCAAAGGGGGTGTCCTCGCCTTCACCCGAGCATTGGCGGTCGAGTACGCGGGCGCCGGCGTGCGGGTGAACAGCATCAGCCCCGGGGCCATCGACACGCCGATCACGGCGGCCTTCCACCTGCCAGAGGGTGCCGACATCAAGCTCCTCAGCCGGGTGACGCCGCTCGGCGACTTCGGCACACCCCAAGGGATCGCCGCCGCCATCGCCTTCGTCGCCTCCGACGAGGCCTCCCACATGAACGGCGCCGATATCCTCATCGACGGCGCCACCCTGGCCTGATCGGACCGCCGGCTACCCGTCGTCGACGCGCTGGGTACGGTCAGCCGAGTGTCGAGCGCCCCCCGGTGGCCCACCAGTCCGCGGTCAGCTTGAGACCGGCGATCGACGAGCGGGGCATCAGCTCCTCGTAGGTGCGCTGGTACCCGGTGTGCTCGATGAGCCAGGTGTCCCCGACCTTCACATACCGGTCGGTGTAGAACGCTGCACCCTGCACATTGATCCCGAGGTCGGTGAGGATCACCACGTCCTCGAGGGCCCAGACCCCGGTGGCCGCGGTGGGGTCGACCAGGTCGATCTCGGGATGATGGCAGCGGTGGCTGCTCAACATGGTGGTCGCCCCCATCGAGGTGCGGAGGAACTCCATGATGGCGTCGCGCCCGTCGAATTCATAGAGCCCACCCCCGTACCTGGCGGTGGCGTCGGGCGTGAAGCAGGACTCCATCACGTCCCAGAGCTTCTGGTCCAGGCACCGCAGATAGCGGTACTTCAACCGCTTGATCAGCTCGATCTCGACCAGGTCATCAGGCGTCATCGTCACTCCTCGGGGCGTCGGGTCCTCCGAACCGTACTGAAGCCGCCACTACCGGATGGTTCCCACACCGGGGACGAGCGGGAGGTCGAGGGCGGTGACCCATCCCGGCGGCAGGTCGTTGACGGCCGGGACCGCGTTGAGGGCACGGAGCCCGGTGGCCAGGCACCCGGCGGCGGCGGCGTCCCGACCAGACCCGTCGGTGAAGCGGAAGGCGGTCTCCTGCATGATCGACGGGGTTCCCTCGATCTCGACCCGGTAGACATCGTCGCGGGTACCCCGCGGCCAGTCCGGGGCGGCGTCGTTGCCCACCCGGTTCACGTGCTCGAGGCAGATGCGGGGCTCCCCGTGGTAGATCCCGTTGATGGTGAAGCGAATGGCTGCCACCTCACCGGGGTTGATCAGGCCCTTGGCCGTGGTGATGGGCTTGTCGGTGACCCACTTCTCCCAGGTGGTGGTGATCTCGTCGAGCTCCACACCCACCGCGTGGGCCATCATGGGAACCGTCGCTCCCCACGACATGACCAAGATGTCGGTGTGTTCGAGCAGGGGGGTGAACTCGGAGGGCCGCCCGATGCCCATCTCGTCCTCGTAGTCCCCCTCGTAGTTGATGTAGTCGAGGATCTCGAGGGCTCGCACCTGGCGGATCTCGCCGCACAGGCCCATCAGTGTCATGGGGAACAGGTCGTTGGCGAAGCCGGGGTCGATCCCGGTGGTGAAGCACGATGCGCCACCGAGTTTGCACGCCTCGGTGATCGGCTCGATCCAGGCGGGCGGGTTCAATTTCATCGACGGCCACACCCACGGCGTCATCGCCGTCGAACACACGTCGATGCCGGCCCGGAGGAAGGCGCCGATGTCCCGGATGTTCTCGTCGGCGTACTGCGCGGTCGGCCCGAAGTGCACGAGGGCATCGGGCCCGAGCGCGACCAGCGCGTCCACGTCGTCGGTGGCAGCAAGACCGATCTTCCCCATCCCGCAGATCTCACCGACGTCGGTGCCGACCTTGTCGGGATTGCTCACCCCGACGCCCACCAGCTCGAAGGCAGGGTGGCGGACGACTTCGGGGATCACCATCTTCCCCACGAACCCGGTTCCCCAGACCACCACTCGCTTGACGTTGCCGGTCATCGCATCATCTCCCCCGAGTTGACCAGCAGGTACTGGCCGGTGACCGCCTTGGAATGATCCGAGGCGAAGAAGGCCGCCACGTCGGCCACCTCGCCGTCCTCGGTCATTCGCCGCAGCGGGAACGTGCCGACGATGTCGTCGAGCACCTCCTCGTTGGTGCGACCCTGGCTGGTGGCGGTGCCGGTCACATACATCTCGACGTTGGGCCCCCACATCCACGAGGGCACGACCATGTTGCAGCGGATGTTGTCGGGGCCGAGCTCGTCGCACAGGTAGTACATGGTGGAGAGCAGCGCCCCCTTCGAGGCGGCGTAGCCGCTCTGGGGGAGCGCCGGTTGGAACATGGACTGGGACCCGATGAGCACCACCGAGCCGCCGCCGCTGGCCTTCATCGCCGCCGCCACCGGGCGGATCACGGTGAGCGCACCGATCACGTTGGTCTCGAACGCCTTGCGCCAGGCCTCGAACTTGAGGTCGTACAGTCCGCCCCATACGTTCTCGTAGGCCGCCACCTGGATGAGGGCATCCACCGAGCCGAACCGGCTCTGGGCCAGGTCGGCCAAGGAGGCGCACGACGCCGCGTCGGTGATGTCGGTCACGTGGGTGGCCACCCGCTCACCGCTCGGATCGAGCTCCTCGGCGATGGCGGTCAGCTTGTCTCCGGTGCGGGCCGCCAGCACGACGTTGGCCCCGTCGCGCAGGGCACTGTTGGCACACTCCCGGCCGAGGCCCTGGCCCACCCCGGTGATCAGCACCGTCTTGTCCTGGAGGATCATTCCCCTCTTCTAGACGATGTAGCGGGGAGCCGCGGGAAAACTGCTCGAGCCAGAGGGGCGGGCGGCCGGTGGACGGCTGTCGCAGCATGGCCGGTGGTTACAGCGTGGCCCGGCCCCGCAACGGCTTTCGGGCCGCCACCTCCACGCCGGCGCCCGCCGGATACATGCGGGCCAGGTGGTTCCACGAGCACTCGGTGCATACCTCGATGACGTAGCAAACCACCGGCTCCTTGCGGCGCCAGTAGCGGGTGAGCTCGGTCTGGGTAGCCACGCAGCGACCGCCGGAGGGAAGCCGAGCACCGAAAACGAAGGTGACCTCGGCCAGATCGGACTCCTCGCAGATCGGGCATTGCTGCCCCATCGGCCGACCCAGGTTGCGAGCCACCCGCAGGAGCTCGGGGTGGGCGTCACAGACATCGAGCCGGGAGAGTCGGCCTTTCCGGTACTCGCTGATCACCGCATTGCGGGCAAGGAGGTACTCGACGCGTCCCCCGGTCGGGGATGTCTGCACGCCCTCGAGCGTTCCGGGTCGGAAACCCACGGCACCAGGGTAATCCGTCAGGCGCGTGTCGGCAGCCTTGGGGGCAAGGGGACACCGTCCGTCGGGCGGCCCACGGGCGGGTCGGCGCCGCCTCGAGGCGTCTCCTCCGCCGTGGACCTGGCCGGCGTACCCGCCCCGTGGCCAGCCGAGGATCGGCGGGGAGGGCGGTGGGCCGGCCCTCGCCGATGTATTGCATTGATATATCGGATTGATATATCGTTCACGGTGTGCTGTTGGTGAACACCCGTGAGGGGAACGATGCCCGGTCCTCCGAGGCCGGCCCCGCCCCCCGTCGACGCCGGTGGGCCTCCTGATGCTCGATCTGGCCATCCTGGGCCTCCTGCACGAGCAGGAGATGCACGGCTACGAGATCCGGCGGCGCCTGCGCGACGAGTTGGGCCTGTTCGCCAACATCTCCTTCGGATCGCTCTACCCGGCGCTGTCGCGCCTCGAGGCGGCCCGTGCCGTGACCGTCACCGAGTCGTCGGGGTCGGCCGGGACCGGGCCCATCCCCCCCACCGGGTCGCTGAGTGGTGAGCGGGCCGGGCTGCGGGCGCGCCGGGCCGGCACCACGCGAGGCACCAAGCGGTCACGCAAGGTGTACCGGATCACCGACCACGGTCGGCAGCTGTTCGATCAACTCCTCGACGCCGACGAGCCGGCGGGGACTGATGATGCCCGCAGCTTCGGACTGCGGCTGGCGTTCGCCCGACACCTGGCGCCGCAGGCCCGACTGGCCCTGCTCGAGCGCCGTCGGGCCCAACTGACCCGCCGCCTGGCCAGCGATCAGCGCCGCGCCGCGGGGGACACCCTCGACGTCTACACCCGCTCCCTGGTGGAGCACAGCACCGAGGCCACCGAGCACGACATCGCCTGGCTCGACCGCCTCATCGAGTTCGAGGGACAGAAACAGGCAACATCCCGATCCGAGAATCGCGAGCCCCGAGGTGGGGACGCAGTGACACTAACGAAGGGAACCCGTCAATGAGCACCATCCGAGTAGCCGTCGCCGGCGTGGGCAACTGCGCCAGCTCACTCATTCAGGGAGTTGAGTACTACCGCGATGCCGATCCGACCGAAACGGTCCCCGGCCTCATGCATGTGGTACTCGGTGGCTACCACGTTCGCGATCTCGAGTTCGTCGCCGCCTTCGACGCCGACGCGGCCAAGGTCGGCACCGATCTGGGCAAGGCCATCTTCGCCGGCCAGAACAACACCATCCGCTTCGCCGGGGTGGGCGAACTGGGTGTCACCGTCCAGCGGGGCCCGACGCTCGACGGATTCGGCAAGTACTACCGCGAGACCGTCGAAGAGTCCCCTGCCGAGGCAGTCGACGTGGTGTCCGTCCTGAAGGACAGCCGGGCAGACGTCCTGGTCAGCTACCTCCCAGTCGGCTCCGAGCAGGCGCAGCGCTTCTATGCCGACGCCTGTCTGCAGGCCGGGGTCGGCTTCGTCAACGCCATTCCGGTGTTCATCGCCTCGGACCCCGAGTGGGCCCGCAGGTTCCACGCCGCCGGCCTCCCCATCGTCGGCGACGACATCAAGAGCCAGGTTGGCTCGACCATCGTCCACCGGATCCTGACCAGGCTGTTCGAGGACCGAGGCCTGGCCCTCGACCACACCTACCAGCTCAATGTGGGCGGCAACATGGACTTCAAGAACATGCTCGAGCGGGACCGGCTCGAATCGAAGAAGGTCTCGAAGACCCAAGCCGTGACCAGCCAGATCGAACACGGGGCGCTGCCCGCCGACGACGTCCACATCGGGCCCTCGGACCACGTGCCGTGGCTCCACGATCGCAAGTGGGCCTACATCAGGATGGAGGGGCGAAACTTCGGCGACGTGCCCCTGAACCTCGAGCTCAAGCTCGAGGTGTGGGACTCCCCCAACTCGGCCGGGGTGATCATCGACGCGGTCCGGTGCGCCAAGCTCGCCCTCGATCGGGGCATCGGCGGCCCCCTGGTCGGGCCGTCGGCCTACTTCATGAAGTCGCCGCCGGTCCAGTACCACGACGACATCTGCCACCAGATGGTCGAGGACTTCGCCGCCGGGGACCGCGGCCCGGTGTGGCCGGAGGAGTGAGCCGCCCGGCGAGGGCGCAATAGCCCGATCAGGACGCCTGGGCCCACCACTCGGCCAGACGCCTCCGAGCCTCCTTCTCGCCCAACGGCCCCTCCTCCATCCGCAACTCGAGGAGGAAGGCCAAGGCGCGGCCCACGTCGCGTCCGGGCCCGATGCCCAGTTCCTCCATGACCTGCGCCCCGTCGAGGTCCGGGCGGATGGCGTCGAGCTCCTCTTGTTGGCGCAGCTCGTCGATCCGTGCCTCGAGCTCATCCATGCTCCGGCCCAGCGCCTGGGCCTTGTTCACGTTGCGGGTGGTGCAGTCACAACGGGTCAGCTCGTTGAGCCGGTCGAGCAGGGGGCCCGCATCCCGCACGTAACGGCGCACGGCCCGGTCGGTCCATCCCAACCGGTAGGTATGGAAGCGCAGGTGCAGGTTGACCAGCTCGGTCACCACCTCGACGTCCTCGTTGGGGTAGCGCAGGGCCTGCATGCGCTGTCGGGTCATGCGGGCCCCGACCACTTCGTGGTGGTGGAAGGTCACCCCCCCGTCGACGTAGGCCCGGGTCTTCGGCTTGCCCACGTCATGGAAGAGAGCGGCCAGGCGCAGGACCCGGTCGGCGCTGGTCTTGTCCACCACGGCCAGCGTGTGGGCCAACACATCCTTGTGACGATGGATGGGGTCCTGTTCGAGGGCCAGGCCCGGCAGCTCAGGCAGGAATTCGTCGGCCAGGCCGGTGCGGACCACGAACCAGAGGGCCACCGAGGGCACCGGGACCATGACGATCTTGTCCAGCTCGTCGCGGATCCGCTCCGCCGAGACGATGGACAGGCGGTGGTGGCCGGTGCGGACCGCCTCCACCAGCTCGGGTGCCGGCTCCAGATCGAGTTTGGCAACGAACCGGGCGGCCCGGAGCATGCGAAGCGGGTCGTCGGCGAACGACACGTCGGGGTCGAGCGGCGTGCGCAACCGGTGGGCGGACAGATCGGCCAGGCCGTCGAAGGGATCGACCAGCTCCAACTCGGGGAGCTGGATCGCCATGGCGTTGACGGTGAAGTCGCGGCGGGCCAGGTCTCCCTCGACGGTGTCACCGAAGGCCACGTCGGGCTTGCGGGAGTCAGGGCGATAGACCTCGGCTCGGTGGGTGGTGATCTCGTACTTCTGGCCGGCCCGCAAGAACCCGATGGTCCCGAACCGCTTCCCCTGGGTCCAGATGGCGTCGGCCCAGTCGGACACCACCGCCTCGATGGCATCCGGTCGGGCATCGGTGGTGAAGTCGAGGTCGCGCTCGCCGTCGGCCGCCGTGGCCACGGGGTCGGCCACGATGGCGTCGCGGACCGATCCCCCCACCAAATAGAGGGAGTGACCGGCTGCTCGAAAGCGATCGGAGATCTCGGCGGTGGCCTGCACCAACGGTTGCAGTCGGTCGGGGAGCACGCCGCCGAGGGTAGTGCGACTGGCGTAGGCTGCCGTCCGTAGTGGATCGGGAACTAGGCAGCCTGTGGCCCAGCGGCAGCCACCCCCGGGGCGGCATGCCGATCGGAGACGGGCCCGGGCCGCCCGTCGGAGCGAGAGAGCGCCGTGATCGGCCGGGACGGTCGACCAGGTGGTCGGCCGCTCCCCGGCGCCGCTCACCGTGGCGACGGTCCGGTCTCCGCTCGCTCCTGCGCAGCACGCTGGTGACGGCCGGTGTCTCGGTCGGGATCGGTGTCGGCGTGGTCCCGGGGGTCGCCGCCGCGCACCCCTCGGCACCGTCGAGTGCCCACCCCCTGGTGGCGTCGTCCACCGCCTCCGGACCCCTCACCATATTGTCCCAGTCGTCGACGGTGTCGCCCAGCCAGCCGTTGTTCGACCTCCAACTGCGAGCCAGCGGCAGCTCGGTCCCGGCTGCCGACCTCGGGGTGACGGTGGCGGTCTACTCGTGTCTCTCCAGCGTGTCGGCGTTCGACCAGTCGGTCTCTGCCTCATCGGGACCCTCGGGGACCCCGATCTCCTCCACTCCCTCGCCGCTGCCGGTCTCCGGGCTCCCGGCGGTGGGCGGCGGCGGGTTCGATCTCTCCATGCCGGTGGTCGTGGGGGGCGGCGACGCCGGCACTTCCTCCGGTGGTTTCACCATCGACCTCACCTCGGCCAGTGACCAATGTGGCCTCTATCCCTCCGGCGTCTATCCGGTGCGGGTGGACCTGGTGAACACGACCGACAAGCAGGTCATCGCCGGCATCACCACCCATCTCGTCTATGCCGATGCCGCCGCCGGCACCCAAAAGCTGCGCGTGGCCATCGTGCTCCCCGTCCAGATCGCGCCGGTCCCGGCCACGGCGCCGGCCACGGCATCGCTGTTGGCTCGGCCGGGCGCCGCCCTCGATCCGCCCTCGGCTGCTGCCGTGGCCGGCGCGTCGGCGTTGGTGGCGGCCCTGGACTCCCCCACCCACTCCGGCGTGGCCGTAACCCTCGAGGTGAGCCCTCAGACCGTGGCCGCACTGGCCGAGTCCGGACACCAGTCGCTGGTCAACGCCCTGGCTGCCTTGGGGGCCACCCCATCGGTCCATCAGTTCGCCTCGACCTCGTTCACCCCCGTCAATGCGGCCACACTGGTCGATGCCGGCCTGAGCAGTGAGCTGGCCGCCCAGGTGTCCCGTGGCACCCAGACCCTGGCCGCCGCCATCCACCAGCCGTCCGCCGCCGGCGCCGGACTCGGGGCCTGGATCACCAATGACGCCCTCGACCCGACCACCCTCACCCAGCTGTCGTCGGACGGGTTCAACCAGGTCATCCTGCCGGCCGGGAGCATCTCGTCGTCGTCGCCGACCGACGGATCCACCGCCGAGCCCTTCCCCCTGGCCGGCACCCGCGGGACGACGATGACCGCCATGGCCTCCAACGCTGACCTGGCCTCCCGCTTCACCGGCCCGTCGAGCGACCCGGTGCTGGCCGCGCACCAGCTGGTGGCGGAGTTGTCCCAGATCTACTACGAGAAGCCAAACGACACCACCCCCCGTGCGGTGGTGGCGGTGGCTCCGAACGACTGGGTGCCCGATCCAGCCTTCGTCACCGCCCTGCTGGGCGCGCTGGCCGGCAACCCGATCATCCAGCCGGTGACCGCCAGCGGTCTCTTCGACGCCGTCGGCGCCCCCATTCCCTGCCGCGACGGATGCCGGCTGGTCGGCGGGGCCACCGGCACCCAGCTGCCGGTGGCGGCCATCCGGTCCCAGCGCCAACGCATCAACGGCTTTGCTTCGGCAGCCCCGAGTGCCCGTGACCTGAGCGACGATCTCGGCGATCTGGTGCTGACCGGCGAGTCGGAACTGCTGCGCCCCGCGACACAGGCCCGGGTGCTCGACAACGCCGGCAGCGCGCTGGACGCTCAGCTGACCCAGTTCGCGGTCGGCGACCAGACCATCACCCTGACCTCGAACCGAGCCTCGGTCCCCATCAGTATCGAGTCGTCGGCCTCGTATCCGGTGGTCGCCTCGATGACGCTGACCAGCGACCAGCTGTTATTCGCGGCCACCCGGACCAACCAGTTGACCGTGCCGATCCCCCTACACGGCCACACCAACATCGTTGACGTCACCGTCCAGTCACGGGGGTCCGGCGTGTCCAAGGTGGACGTCAGCGTGCGCTCCCCTGCCGGAGGGCTCCAACTGTCGAGCGGCGAGGTCGAGGTGCGGTCCACGGCCACGTCGGTGGTGGGCATCGTCCTCTCCCTCGGTGCCGTGGTGGTGCTGGTGGTGTGGTGGATCCGAACCTCACGCAAGCGGCGGGCGCTCCGGCGGGACCAGGAGGCTGAGGACGCCGGCACGCCCGCGGGAGTCCGGTGACCGGTATCGAGATCGACGGCCTCCCTCCGGCGCCGGGCGGTGGCCCCCGCCGGCTTGCCGGCGCCACCCTGGGCATGGCCGTCGGCACCACTCTGTCCCGCATCAGCGGGGTGGCCCGGATCATCGCCCAGACCACTGCCCTCGGCGGGGCCGGCTTCGCCGATGGCTACAACCTGGCCAACACCACGCCGAACATCATCACCGACGTGGTCATCGGTGGCGTCCTCTCGGCGACGTTCGTGCCGGTCTTCGTCGACCACCTCTCCACCCGACGGGGCAAGGAGGCTTGGGAGGCCATTTCGGCGGTGGTGACGGTGACCATCGCCATACTCATCGCCGCCACCGTGGCCTTCTTCCTCCTCACGCCCCAGATCATCCACCTCTACACGGTGAGCAACCACAACCCTGATGTGATCGCCCAGCGGAGCGAAGCCGTGTTCTTGCTCCGTTGGTTCGTCCCGCAGCTGACCTGCTACGGCCTCATCGCCCTGTTCACCGCCCTCCTCAACGCCCGGGGCAAGTTCGCGGCCCCGATGTTCGTGCCCATCGCCAACAACCTGGTGGTCATCGCCGTCCTGGTCTGGTTCCACGCCCTGGTCCCCCATCCGAGCCTGGCGTCGATCGACTCCCATCACACCGGGCTGGTCCTGCTCGGCATCGGCACCACTCTCGGCGTCGTCGTCCAGGCCGCCTTGTTGCTCCCGTCGTTGCTACGCGCCGACCTGCACATCCGGTTCCTGTGGCAGCCGGCCCACGAGGCCGTGCGGACCATCACCCGCCTCGCCGGGTGGACCTTCGGGTGGGTGCTGGCCAACCAGGTGGCGCTGGTGGTCATGCTGGCGCTGGCCGACGGGGCCAAGGTGCCCGGTGGCGTCTCGGCCTATACCTACGCCTACACGTTCTTCCAGCTCCCCTACGGCGTGGTGGCCGTCTCGGTGATGAGCGCGGTGACCCCGTCCTTGGCCGCCCGGTGGGCACTCCGCGACATGGTGGCCTTCCGCCATCGCATGGCCTTCGGCCTGCGCGGGATCCTGGCCATCATCATCCCCTCGGCGGTGGGCATGGTGATCCTGGCCCACCCGCTGATCGATCTGGTCCTGGCCCACGGGGCCGAGACCACCACCAACGCCGACACCACTGCCGCCACCCTGGCCATGTTCTCGTTGGGGCTCCCGGGATTCTGCACCTTCTTGTACATGATCCGCGTCTTTCAGGCCATGCAGGACACCCGGACCGCGTTCCGCCTCTACCTGGTGGAGAACGGGGTGAACATCATCGCCGGCGTGCTGCTGGCCGGCCCCCTCGGTGTGCGCGGTCTGGCGCTGTCCGTGTCCATCGCCTACACCCTGGCGGCGATCCTGGCCCTGTCCGTCGTCCGCCAGCGAGTCGGTGGGTTGGGTGGTGACGACCTGACCACTCCGCTCAAGCGAGTGCTGGGTGCCACCGCAGTGATGGCCGTGGCCACGGTGCTCGCCCTCAGCGTGTCCGGTGCGCAGTCGGGTCTCGCCCTCTTGGGTCGGGTGGTGCTGGCAGTGGCGGTCGGTACCGTTGCCTACGTCGCCACCGCCGGAGTGTTAGGGGCGCGCCAGGCCCGACGCACCATCGACGACCGAGCCCTCCGGGCGGCATCCCGGCGAGAGATCGAGGAGGCGCCCGACGCGCCCGAGGCGCCCGAGCCCGCCGACCACGACAGCATCTCCACCGAGCGGTTCCGTGGCAGACTCGGTGACCACCCCGGCGCTCAGCCAACACGGCACCTGCGACCGGTGGGCGGAGGAGAGGTGGGCTTGGGGGAGGGCGCCCACCCGGAGGACGATGAGGAGGACTTCGATGGCCCGGATACGGGTGGTAACCGATAGCGCCTGTGACCTCTCGGGCGAGCTGGCTGCGGCGTCCAACCTGACCATCGTTCCCCTCTCCATCCGGTTCGGCTCCGACGAGTTCGTGGACGGCTCCACACTCTCCGCCGATGACTTCTGGGCCCGTTGTGCCGCCAGCCCGGTGCTCCCCGAGACGTCGGCACCATCTCCCGGTGCGTTCCAGGAGGCCTTCGAGTCGGCTGCCGACGACGGCTATGACGGCGTCCTGTGCATGAACATCTCCTCCGGGGTGTCGGCCACCTACCAGTCCGCGGTCACCGCGGCCAAGGCGATCGGCGACCGCATCCCGGTCCGTACGGTCGACACGCGGTCGATGACCATGGGCCAGGGCTTGATGGCCATGGACGTCGCCGAAATGGCCGCCACCGGCGCAGGCCTCGACGAGTTGGTGGCACACACGGAGCAGCTGGTCGGTCGGACCAAGGTGTTCGGTGTGGTGGACACCCTCGAGCACCTCGAGAAGGGCGGTCGCATCGGGGGCGCCCGGGCTCTGCTCGGATCGCTGCTCTCCATCAAACCGGTGGTGACGCTGGTCGACGGCGTCGTCGAGGAGGAGTCGAAGCAACGCACCCGGGGTCGCTCGCTCCACTACCTGGCCGACAAGGCCAAGGACTCCCCGCCGATCAGCCGGTTGGCCGTGTGCAACGGCGCCGCCACCGACCTCGACGAATTCCTCGCCATGCTCGACGGCGTGAAGAGCGAGCACCCGCTGGTAGTGGTGGACCTCGGCCCCGTGGTCGGTACCCATACCGGTCCGGGGACTATCGGGGTGTGCTTTCTGACGGTGGACTGACCCTGCCACACACCGCGCGTACCGGCAGGCCGGGCGGGGAGCCCGACTATCCTCCCACCATGGATCCGCAGCCCGACCCGCCAGCGCCGCGCCTTCCGGGCTCCGGTGCACTCCACGATCTACCCACCCGGGGCACTGACATGGTCGACGGGTTGGTCACGCTCCTCCGGGACAAGACCGTCCGGCCCCTCACCCTGGCCACCCGAGCCATCGTGTTCGGCATCATCGTCTTCGCCGCCAGCGTGGTGACGGTCGTGCTGTTGTCCATCACCTTGATCCGGCTGCTCACCGTCTATGCCTTCGACGGCCGTGTCTGGCTCTCCGACCTGGTGGTCGGCATCGTCTTCGTCGTGGCCGGCGTGGTGGCCTGGTCCCGGCGCCGCGATCCCAGCACCGGAACCGAGGGAAGGGCATGACCGAGGCCCGCCAGGTCGTGATCGTCGGATCCGGCCCGGCCGGACTGACGGCGGCCATCTACTCCGCCCGGGCGCAGCTGTCCCCCTTGGTCATCGAAGGCGAGCCGTCGTCGACCAGCGACCAGCCCGGTGGCCAGTTGATGCTCACCACCGAAGTGGAGAACTACCCCGGGTTCGTGGAGGGAATCATGGGGCCCGAGCTCATGCAATCGTTCCGGGGGCAGGCCGCCCGATTCGGTGCCGAGTACCTCACCGCCAAGGTGTCCCGGGTCGATCTGTCGAGGAGGCCGTTCGAGCTATGGGTGGGCGATCCCGAGTCCGAGGCGGCCACCTACGCCGCCGAAGCACTGATCATCGCCACCGGCGCCCAGTCGCTGATGCTCAACCTTCCCAACGAGGAGCGGCTCCTGGGCTACGGGGTCTCCACCTGTGCCACCTGCGACGGATTCTTCTTCCGGGAGAAGGAGATCGCGGTGGTCGGCGGGGGCGACTCCGCGCTGGAGGAGGCCCTGTTCCTCACCCGCTTCGCCGACAAGGTGACGGTCATCCACCGGCGCGGCGAGCTGCGGGCGTCCAAAGTGATGCAGCAACGCGCCTTCGCCAACGAGAAGATCGCCTTCCGCTGGAACACCTCGGTGATCGACGTGCTCGGAGACACCAAGGTGGCGGGCGTCAGGCTGCGTGACAACATCAGCGAGGGGGAGTCCCAGCTCGAGCTGTCCGGACTCTTCGTGGCCATCGGCCACGAACCCAACACCTCGCTGTTCAAGGGCCAGCTCGAGCTGGAGGACAACGGGTACGTGCGCACCTTCGGTGGGACCCGGACCAACGTCGACGGGGTGTTCGCCTGCGGGGATGTCCAGGACCACCACTACCGACAGGCGATCACCGCGGCCGGCTCCGGTTGCATGGCCGCCATCGACGTCGAGCACTGGCTCGAGGACCAGCAATCCGCCATCCGGTGAAGCACCGCCATCCGGTGCCGGCTCCACGGTAGGGTCGCGGCCCGGATCTCCTGGCCGTCCCGGACACCACCGGTGGGAATGCCGGAGGCCCGACGGTGGTTGACATAGCGCGTGCCGGTGACGGACACCAGGCAGGGCCCGCTGGCCGGGCAGGAGGATCGACCGAAATGAGTGAGAAGATCACGACCCTGAGCGACGCTAGCTTTGACGAGCATGTCAAGGCCTCGGACGTTCCCGTGCTGGTGGACTTCTGGGCCGAATGGTGTGGCCCGTGCAAGATGATCGCCCCGGTACTCGAGGAGATCGCGTCCGAGCAGGCGGGCAAGCTCGAAGTGGCCAAGCTCAACATCGACGACAACCTCGACATCACCCGCCGGTTCGACGTGATGAGCATCCCGACCCTCATCTTGTTCAAGGATGGAGAGCCGGCGGCCCGCATCGTGGGCGCCAAGGGCAAGGGCCAACTCCTCCAGGAGCTCTCCCCCCACCTCTAGTCGTGTACCGGGCCCGTCCGGGGCCCCGAGGCACAGGGTGAGCCCAGGGCCGGAGGTGCGGCTCGGGATCGGCGACCACGGCCCGGCCGTCCTCGATGTCCAGCAACGCCTCGAGCTGCTCGGCTTCTCCTCCGGCGTGGATCCCGAAGCCACCTACGCCGACGGGACCAGGGCCGCCGTCGAGGCGTTCCAGTACCGACGCGGGCTCCGAATCGACGGTGCCTGCGGACCCCAGACCTGGTCAGCCCTGGTCGAGGCCGGACGCGCCCTCGGCGATCGCTTCCTCTACCGGCGAACGCCCATGCTCCGCGGCGACGACGTGGCTGACCTGCAGCAGCGGTTGAGTGCCCTCGGATTCGATTCGGGACGGGTGGACGGCATCTTCGGCGACCTGACCTCGGCCGCCCTCGGAGAGTTCCAGCGCAACGTGGGCCTGCCCGTCGACGGCATCGCCGGGGCCTCCACCGTCGCCGAACTGTTGCGGTTCGGCACCCGTCACCACGACACCGAGCTGGTCGCCTCGGTGCGGGACCGTGAGCGTCTTCGGGCCGCACCCCGGACCCTGGCTGGCCGGCGGGTGGCCGTCGGCGAAGAGGGCGGACTGGACGCCACCGTCGCCGCCCTGCGCCGGCTCTTGGTCAACTACGGGGCGGTAGTCACCACCCACCATCACCCTGACGGTTCGATTCAGGCCTCGGAGGCAAACGCGGGCGACGCCGAGGTCTACATCGGCCTGCGCCTGGACTCGGGCGAACGACACTGCTCGACCGCGTATTACGGCGGCGAGCGATACACCTCAGAGGGGGGGCGACGGCTGGCCGAGCTGCTCCAAGCGGCGTTGTCATCGTCACTCGACCTTCCCGATGGGGGGAGCCGGGGGATGTCCCTGCCGGTGCTCCGCGAGACACGGATGCCGGCGGTCATCAGCGAGATCGGCCCGGCCGCCGTGGTCGTCGAACAGGCGGCGGTGATTGCCCGGTCCGTGGTCGAGGCCCTCTCCGAGTGGGTGGACAGCGCCTGGGACTAGTGTCCCCGACTCCCCGGTGGTCGACCTCCACCTCAGACCCCACGGGAGGTAATCCACAACCTCATGCACAGGTTGTGGATTACGCTCTACCACCGGTTCAGAGATTTTCACCACTCTAGGTGGTCAAATTGACGCTTGATTCCCGTTATGTAAGGTAGTGACCACTCTACGTGGTGTCGCTCAGGTGACAGTCGATTCGGTCTTGCCCACCATCAACTTGTAGATGCGCTCGAGGTCCTCGAGTGAGCCGAACTCCACCACGACCTTCCCGCGCTTGGAGGTGAGGTCCACCTTTACCCTTGTGTTGAGATGCCCGGACAGCAGTTCCTCGAGCTCGAGGATGCCTGGCGGAGGGAGTCGACGAGCATCAGAGGACCCGGCCGGCCGGCCGGCCGGCCGATTTCCCTCGCGCTGCGGATCTGGCCCCGCGGCCGGGTCGCCGACACTGCCCTCCGACCGCTCACGGACCATCTCCTCGACAGCCCGGACGGTCAGGCCGTCCGAGACCACCGCCTTGGCCACCATCTCCTGATAGCCACGGTCCGGCGTGCCCAACAGTGCCCTGGCGTGGCCCGCCGTGATCTGGCCTTCTGCCAGCAGTCGTTGCACACTGGCGGGCAATTGCAGCAGGCGCAACGTGTTGGTGACCGCGGTCCTGCTCTTGCCCACCCGGGTGGCCACCTGGTCGTGGGTATAGCCGAAGTCCTCGATCAACTGCTGATAGGCGGCCGCCTCCTCGAGAACGTTGAGATCCTGGCGATGCAGATTCTCGACGAGGGCCTGCTCGAGGCTCCGGGTCTCGTCAGAGGTGAGCACCAGGACCGGGATGGTGTGGAGGCCGGCTCGACGGGCCGCCCGCCACCGACGCTCGCCCGCGATCAGCTCGAAGTCGTCCGCCGCGGCGCCACCGATCTGCCTCACCAGGACCGGCTGGAGGATTCCCAGCTCCTTGATGGACGCCGTCAGCGAGGACATCGTGTCCTCGTCGAAGTTGACCCGGGGCTGACGGGGGTTGGGTTTGATGCTCCCGATGGGGACCTCGCGTAGCGCTGACGATCGATCGCCAACCACCTCGGTCGGAATGAGCGCGCTCAGCCCCTTGCCAAGTCCGCTACGACGTGCCACCACTGACCTCCTTGGCTAGTTCTCGATAAGCAATGGCCCCGCGGGATGAAGGGTCGAAGGCGGTGATGGGCTGACCGAACGACGGTGCTTCGGACAGTCTCACCGTCCGCGGAATGACGTTCCGGCACACCTTGGTGCCAAAATGCTCGCGGACCTCGTTCGCCACCTGATCGGACAACTTGGTCCGGGCGTCGTACATCGTCAGCACGATGGTGGAGATGTCCAGACTGGGGTTGAGGTTCGACGCCACCAGATGGACGTTGCGCATCAGCTGGCTCAGGCCCTCGAGGGCGTAGTACTCGCACTGGATGGGGACGAGCACCTCGTCTGCCGCGGCGAGGGCGTTGACTGTTATCAGACCTAGGGACGGGGGACAGTCGATCAGGATGTAGTCGAACTCGTCGATGACCGACTCGATCGACCGCTTGAGCTTCAACTCTCGACTGAAGGCCGGAACCAGCTCGATCTCCGCACCGGCCAACGCGATGGTGGCAGGGGCAACGAAGAGATTCTTCATGCTGGTGGGCTCGACGCAGTCCTCGAGCGACGCGTCCCGCATCATGACGTCGTACATGGAGAGTTCGAAGCTCCGGGCGTCGATGCCCAAACCGGTGGTGGCGTTTCCTTGAGGGTCGAGGTCGATGACCAAAACCCTGAATCCGATCTCGGCCAGGGCGGCACCGAGGTTCACCGAGGTGGTGGTCTTTCCCACACCACCCTTCTGATTGGCCACCGCCATCACTCGGGGCAGGGGATTGTCGGATGCGGCTTGTGCCACTTGGCCGGGTTCCACCGGCGACGGGTGATCGTCGCTGGGGTCGGACACCTCGAGAACGGGTTCAGGTTCAACGGGGGCATCGCTGGCCACCACGGCAGCGGCCGGAGCCTCGGATTCGACCGCTGGGACCACAGGGGTTGCCGCCCCCAGGCCGTTGGTTACCGGGCGATCCCCGGTGGGTGGCAGAACGCTGTCCAACTCGGCGTGCGCGGTAGCCACCTCAGAGCTGGTCTCCTTCATCGGTGTGGCCACCGGGGTCGCCGCTTCCGGCGGTCGATCAGGTGGATCAGGAGGTGGATCCGGCCTCAACGGGGCCTCTGGCTCGAGACTCGTGGCGGTCTCCACCAGCTTGACCGATCCGGCGCCCGGAGCGGTGTCGGTCTGGGGAGTGGCATCTTGTTCGTCCTGAACGGAGGATCTGTTTCGACCACGACGACGGCCGCGCATTATCGTCTCCTCGAATAGGCAGGGGTCAAGGCATTCATCCTCCCCTGCGCTTGCTACCAGGTCAAGCCTTTCGACCGAAATGTTCCACGTGAAACTCTCACCCTGGGATGTGACTACGGGGCATGAGTCGGTGGACCAGCCTGGTCTGGTCCGGGACCTCCAAGGTCCGGCTGGGATTCCAAATCGGTGTCTCTGCCCCTATGGGCGCCCAACGGGGCCCCAGATCGACTCCGGCCGGCAACCGCCGGTCGGCCAGGGTCGGGAACTTGTTGGTGGGACGCTCACCTCCGTCCGCAACTCACCCGCTGGCGTCCGTGGCTACAGCGACAGGGGAGGCCTTGCTCCCGCCCCTGGGCCCTGCTTCCTGGTCAAGCCTTTCGACCGAAACGTTCCACGTGAAACTCTCACCCAAGGGAAGGCACCTTCAGAGCTTGAGTCAGGGCCGACCAGCCTGGTCTGGTCCGGGATCTCCAACTTCCGGCCGGCATTCCAATTCGGTGTCTTCACTATGGGCACCCGGCAGGGTAGAGACCTAGGATCGGCTCGGGCCGGCGACGCTGCCCGGCCAGGGTCGGGAACTTGTTGGTGGGACGCTCACCACCGTCCGCAAATCACGCCATGGCGCCCGTCGTCCACAGCGACCAGGGGAGGCCTTGGTCCCCCGGTCGGGCGGCGGGGATCACCGGCGACGGTCTCCGGCCCCGGCTCCTCCGCAGGTGGAGCCCTGTTTCCGGCCGGGCATACGCCGACCCCTTCACCCCCGGCCACCCCTCGCACGGGATCCTTTCCATCGCTCCCCGTGCGCACCGTCCGGGGGAGGCAGCACGCCGTGGGAGAGGGGATCCGATCCCTCCCTCCGTGCTCGACAACTCCGAACACAGCGGTCGCCAAAGCAATCCCGGCCGTCGGCCATGTTCCACGTGGAACAGTCGGCTACCTCAGCCGCTCTCGCTGGGCAGTGTCAGAACAGCGGCCGTTTGGCCGGTATGCCCACCCGCCTCGGGTATCGGTCGTCGGTCGGCTGCGATTTTCGTAGCACCTGGTATCCGAAGCGATCGTCGAGGCGGATTCGATCCCCGGCCTGAAGCCCCACCTTGGCCAGCCCGGCGGCCGGCCAGCGGTCGGCCGGCGGACTGTCGGGGGGTTCGGAGACGACCATCAAGCCGCCAATGGAAAGGAATGGGGCCCCGCACTCGACCGCTACCGCCGGCACCCCGAATGATCTCGAGACGACCAGATCGGATTGTTGGCGAAATCGAGGAGACCTTGCCGTGTCCTCGGCTCGCCCCCGCACCACCTCAACCTCCCCTCGACCCTTCCAACGACCGGCGACTCCGGCCAGAAACTCGGTGCGGCGTTGGTTGGCATCGAGGAGCACGAGACGACACTCGGGCCAGCACGAACGCAGAACTACACCAGGGAGCCCGCCGCCGGTCCCGAGGTCGACCACCGAGCGAGGCGCCCGCCCCAATTCGGATTCAGCAGAAAACACGAATCCGAGGGCGTGGTCGACCTGCTCCGTCAAGGGTGCGTCGCCCAAAAAGCCGAGTGCGGCCGACCGGCTCAGGACCTCCATTACCCACGGTGCCACGCGGGCTCTCAGCTCGAGGACGGCCTGGGGTCCGTTGCTCGACGGGATCACCGCCCCGCCGTCGATCGGATCGACGACTGATCAGGGAAAAGGCCAGGGAGGACGTTCTGGGGTGATCGCCGGGCGGGGCCCAGCGCAGCAGAGGGCCCCACGGGGAGCATTGCCGTACCGTGGAGTCGAGACCCGCCGGACATCAACTTGCTAGCTGGATCACCACATATCTCGTCGGCTCGGTGCCGTCGGAACGAGTCTCGACGCCCTCGATCTCATTGACCGTGTCGTGTACGACCTTTCGGTCGGCCGGTGACATCGGCTCGAGGGCGCGCTCCTCACCCGTGCTCTTCACGTCGTGCACGATCCCCTCGGTGAAGCGACGAAGGGCGGCAACGCGCTTCTCACGATATCCACCCACGTCGACCAGTATCCGATCGGTCCTGTTCTCAGACTGGCGTTGCACGAATGTCCGGGTGAGGTCCTGCACGGCGGAGAGAGTCGCTCCCCGTGGACCGACCAGAAGACCGAGATCGTCCCCGGTGGCAGCCACCTGCACGGTGTCCTCGTCGACCTCGGCGAAGGCAACGTCAGCGTCCAGGCCGAACTCCCGCACGAGACCGGTGACGAACGCCCGAGCGGCCTCGCCCTGCTGCTCGAGCGTCAGTGACTCTTCCATCGTGTCCTCACTCTCTCCGGGCTTCCGACCCGAACCTTGCGTGCGCTGCTGTGTCGATCGATCGTTGCTCGGTCTTGCGGTGCCGCTGTTGTTCCTCGATCCTCGCGAGCGCCGGCTCGAGCGACCCGACGTGGTGGCCTCGGTTCCATTGGCACTGGGCCCGGTCGAGCCATCCTCACCCCCGACGTCGGCGACGGAGTCACCCTCCACTCCACCTCCAGCGGTGGCATCGACCCGCCGGTTGCCACCCCCGCCTCGCTCGGCACGACCCTTCCCCCCGGACCCGTTCCTACGAGCCTGCCCGCCGCTGCGGGATCCACCCTCGCCGCCCTCTCCTCGTCGGTTGGGACGCCGTCCCCGCTTGGGCGGGGGAGCCACCGGCCTGACTCTGGCCTGCACCCTGGCCTCGCCGCGCTGACGACCGAACAGGCCCGCCTTCGGTTCGCTGAGCACGACGAATTCGGCGTCATCCTCAGCTACTCCGAGCAGATCGAGGACGATCTCCTTTGCCTCAGGGAGAGTCTTTCCGCTGGCTTCCACCCAATCCACTACTTACCGAGCCTTTCTCTCACGCTTCGCCTTCGATCTCGGGTGCTCCTTGGGTGCCGGCGAGTCGCTGTCGGCGTCGGCGGATCCCGATCCGTTACTACGGTTGCTCCCGTTGCTCGAGCGTTTGGCGTTGCTCTGTCCGGCGCTGTTCCCGTTGCGGGTGCCGGCACTCTTTCTTGCATTCGCTCCGTTGGCGGAGCCGGTGACCTTCTTCTGGGTGCTCGGGCCGGGGGTCGTCTTCCCCCCCTGACCTTGACCCCCCTTTCCGTTGGTGCCGTTGGCGGAGCCGGTGGCCTTGGCCGTGCCTGACGTGGTCTTCGGCTTGGGCAACGCCCGCTCGCTCCGATCGGCAGCCGGTCCCTTCTTCGTCCCTCCGCTCTTCGTGCCTCCGCCTGCTGCACCGACCGCCGGAGTGGGAGCGGGTCCGGCGACAATGCCTTTCCGGAACAGGATCTCCTGTGTCAGGATCCGGATGGCGCTCGAAACGATGAAATAAACGTTGAGAATTGCCGCCACATTTAGGTATATAAACCCAAAGATAAGCGGCATGTATTTCTGCATCATGGCCGCTTGCGGATTCGCCTGTGCCGCTTGTGGATTTCGAGCGTTCAATCTCGACATCTGCAAGTACTGGAGCCCGACGGCCGCGGCCACCAGCAGCAGGTAGGGGATGGCAATCCAGATCGAACTGTGGTGGGAGAGGAGCTTCTCCGAAAAGTCCATCCCGAACGAGTTGAGATGGCCACCGGCAGCCTTGATGTTGCGGAACATCTCGCTGTTCTTCGGAATGTAGCGGGGGTCTGAAATGAGGGTGGCCACCTTGTGCCCGCTGGCGTTCGTCTTGTACACCGTCACCGTATTGGTCATGCCCCGAATGACGCTGTAGAGGATGAAGAATGCCGGCATCTGCAATAGCATCGGGAGGCAGCCCGAAGCCGGGTTGACATTGTGCTCTTTGTAGAGCTTCATCATTTCTTCATTCATCTGGGTGCGGTTATCCGCTCCCTTGTACTTCTGCTGCAGCTTCTTCATCTCGGGCCCGAGCGCCTGCATGGCGGCCATGTTTTTGGTGCTCTTCACCGTGAGCGGCGTGAGCGCAGCCATGATCACGATGGTCAGGAGGGCCACGTCGATGGGGTAGTTGGGGACGATGGAGTAGAAGAAGGCCAGCACCGCCCCCACGAAGTCGAGCAGGGGCTGGAAGATCTTGCCGATCGGCGTGGTTATCGAGGCAACCAACATCACGCTCTCCGGCCGGGAACGGGATCGACGCCATGTCCGCCCCAGGGGGTGCACCGCGCCAACCGTTTGACCGTCAACCATCCCCCGGTGGCCACCCCGTGGTGCTCAAGGGCCTCGACGGCGTACTCCGAACAGGTCGGCAGGTAGCGGCACCCGGTGGGCCTCCCCGCCCGGAGCGCCTGGTAGCCGCGGATACCCGAGACCATCCACCCGACCACCAGGGTCCGGCCCGCGTCGGGGCTACCCGTGTGGTCCCATGGACCATCCGGCTGCCCGGTGATCCCCGTCTCCGTGCTGGTGACGGTACTCATCGGGCCACTCCTCGCTCGCGCCCGCCGGTGGCGGCGGACCGGCCCGCCGGCCCGCCCACAGCCCTGTTCAGTGCTTGGCTCATCGCCACTCTCAGTTCGTCATATCCCAGCGACGTCCCGCCGGGCCCTGTTCGTACTACGTAGGCACCGACCGGGAGGGATGCCGCCTGCTCGGACACAATGGCCCGTAACCTGCGCCTCAGTCGGTTTCTTACCACTGCACTTCCTATCTGCCGGTTGATGGCATAGGCCACTTCGGGCCTTGACCAGGCAGGTTGTTCCACAAAGCTCACGGCGAGGGGGCCGCTCCGGCCTCGACAGGTGCTGCGTTTGAGCGCCTCGAAGGTCCGGCGCGACCGAATGGATCCGACGCCGGCGCTCACACCGACAGTCGACTTCGTCCCTTCGCCCGGCGCGACCGGATCACCGCCCGTCCAGCCTTGGTCGACATCCGCTTGCGGAAGCCGTGGGTCTTGGCCCGTTTGCGCACGTTCGGTTGGTACGTACGTTTCATTCATCCACTTCCTTCCTCGCCCTGAACCGTGGACAAGGGTGTCCCGTTTCGGCAGGGGGCCCGATCGCAAGGATCAGGGCATTCCCGTACATCGTAGGCGCAATCCGAGCCCCCCTGTCATCGACCGCCGTGAGGCGTGTGGGGTGGGCACGGTGTACCGTTCCGAACACAGCAAGCGGTTCCACGGCCACGGAATGACCCGGGTCGTTCCTCGCTTGCGACGAAGAACGACGCAAGGTAACCATTTGCAGCAGCACCCCGGTCCTGGGTCGGCGGAGCGGGTGCGCACACAAATCGGTGCTCGTCCACAGGTGTGGAAAGGCTTGTGGACCGAACCAACTGTCCAAGGGCGGAGGCCCACGTGAACGACACCGAAGGCTTGTGGACATCTTGTTCGGAAGCCCTGAGAGAACAGGTCTCCGACGCCAGCTGGCAGGCCTACCTGTCTGGAATTACACCGGTGTCCATCAAAGACACCGAAATCGTACTGGGGGTGCCCAATACCCTGATCCGGGACCGGGTGGAGTCCCGATTCCTCGGTCTCATCCAGGACACCGTCTCCGGCACCGTGGGGCGAGAGCTGGTGGTCCAACTCGAGGTGGTCGCCCCCGTCTACGACCCGATCGAGGAGCCGGTTGCGGTCATCGAGGATGGCGGCTCGCGTGCGGCTTCGTGGTCAGACGGTCGGTCCTGGCATCAGGACACGCCGACCAAGCCCTCCGGCGGCATCCGGGGCAGCCGCGTCGACTCGCCGGTGCTCGATCATCGCTACACCTTCGACACCTTCGTGATCGCCTCATCCAACAGATTCGCCCACGCCGCCGCGCAGTCGGTGGCCGAGTCCCCGGCTCGCTCCTACAACCCGCTGTTCATCTACGGGGACGCCGGCCTGGGCAAGACCCACCTCCTGCACGCCATCGGCAACTACGTCATCGAGAACTTCGCCGGCCGTCACGTCCGCTACGTGCCCACCGAGACCTACCTGAATGAGTTCGTGGACGCCATCCGTACCAACACCACCACCGCCTTCAAGCGGCGGTATCGGGAGTGCGACGTGTTGCTCATCGACGACGTCCAGTTCATGGAACGCAAGGAATCCCTCCAAGAGGAGTTCTTCCATACCTTCAACTCGCTCTATGGGGCGTCGAAACAGATCGTCCTGACCTCCGACCGGCCGCCCAAGGCCATCGCCACGCTGGAGGACAGGTTGCGCAGCCGCTTCCTCTCCGGCCTCATCACCGAGGTCCAGCCCCCCGAGCTCGAGACCCGACTGGCCATCCTGCAGACGAAGGCCGAGCACGAGGGGGTCAACGTCCCCGACGACGTCCTCGAGTTCATCGCCACCCACGTGAAGGACAACATCCGTGAGCTCGAAGGGGCCCTGATCAGGGTGACCGCGTTTGCCAGCCTGAATCGGCAGCCGATGAGCCGAGAGCTGGCCGAGGTGGTTCTCTCCGACATCGTCTCCGCCGATCAGCCGCGGCGCATCACTCCCCAGGTGATCCTCGATGCCACCTCGGCCACCTTCGGGTTCTCCGTCGAGGAGCTCTGCGGGCCCAACCGGCGCCGTCCCCTGGTCACGGCACGGCAGGTGAGCATGTATGTGTTCAGAGAGCTGACCGACTTCAGCTACCCGGCCATCGGACGGGAGTTCGGCGACCGTGACCATTCCACCGTCATCCACGCGGTGGAGAAGATCAGCACGCTGATGAAGGAGCGGCACCAGATCTACAACCAGGTGACCGATCTCATCGTCCGCATCAAGAGCGGTTCGTGACAACCGTTCCACTGGTCCTCTGCCTTGACGTCTCTCAGCCTCGGAACCCGGCTCTATCCCGAGGTTGTGCACTATCTGTGGATATCTACCCCCAAACCTGGGGTAATTCTGTGAACTCAGATGAACTTGTCCATAACTGGTCACACGACAGGCGTCTGATCCGACCCCCTACCGACATTCGGGGGATGGGCGGGGGATTGCTGGACGCCCCCTACGCTGCACCGGTGGAGCTTCATCCACAATCCACAGGCCTTACTACCATCACTACCCAATTAGACATATAAAGCAACAACGAGAGAGGACCGACTGGTGAAGTTCCGATGTGAGCGTGACTCCTTGGTGGAGGTCTTGACCACCGCCGGCCGTGCGGTGAGCACACGCACGTCGACTTCGATGGCGCTCGGCGGTCTTCGCATCGAGGTACACGGGAACCACCTTGGGGTAGTGGGCACCGATCTCGACCTCACCGTGCACGCCTCCACCGAAGCCATCGGCATCAACGACGGGGTCTGTGTGGCCCCGGCTCGCTTGCTGGCCGACATCGTTCGCTCACTGGAGCCCGGGGCGGTGACCATCGATGCCGAGGCGGACAAGATCGAGATCGGTGCGGCCCGGTCGCGATTCAGCCTGCGCACGTTCCCGGTCGACGACTTCCCCACCCTGCCCGAACCCCATCAACCGGCGACGTTTCTGCCCGCTGCCAATCTGGCCAGCGCCCTCCGTCAGGTGGTCCGCGCCGCCTCCAATGACGACGCACGGCCACTGCTCACCGGTGTGTTGATCGCACCCGAGGGCAGCGGGATCCGCCTGGTGGCCACCGATTCCTACCGACTGGCCATGCGGGACATCGACGGGAGTGCCGCCTTCACCGACAATTCGCAGATCCTGGTCCCGGCGCGGGCATTGGCCGAGCTGCAGAAGCTCTCCGCCTTGGGAATGTCGGCCAAGGAGACCGGGTCGGCGGGAAGCAGCGAGGCTGACAGCGCCAACAACGGAGCGACTCCAACCGTCGGCGTGTCGATCGGCGACCATGACGTGACCTTCACGGCCGGGGACGTCAAGGTGAGCACCCGACTTCTGGACGGGAGCTATCCCGACTACCGACAACTGATACCGGCGGAGTACCCAAATCGCCTCCATGTTGGCAAAGACTCGCTGTTGGACGCCTTGCGACGGGTGCGGCTCCTGGTGCGGGACAACACCACCCCGGTCCGCTTGTCGATGCGGAGCGGGGGAGTGGACCTCACCGTCGTCTCCCAGGAGGTCGGGGATGCCAGTGAGACCGTGGATGCCGACTTCGATGGGTCCGAATTGACCATCGCATTCAATCCCACCTACCTCATCGACGGGGTGGAGGCGGTGTCCGGTGACGAGGTGGTGCTGGAGACAGTCGATGCCACCAAGCCCGCCACGGTGCGGGCCGCCGAAGAGACCAACTTCCACTACTTGTTGATGCCCGTGCGGGTCTCCTAGCCAACCCGGCGGCACCGCACCGCTCGTGTACCTCGCCTCCTTGTCGATCTCGGACTTCCGGAACATCGTGGCGTTGACCGTGGACCCCGACCCACAAGGGACCACGGTGATCACCGGGCTGAACGGCGCCGGCAAGACCAGCCTGCTGGAGGCGGTCTCCTACCTGTCGTCGCTGCAGTCGTTCCGGGGTTCACCGCGTGAGGCCATGGTCCGGCGGGGAGCCGACCGATCGATCCTGAGAGCAGTCACCGTGGACGAGGACCGCTCACTCACCATCGAGGCCGAGTTGTCGGTGTCGGGCCCGTCACGGACGATGGTCAATCGTCAGACCGTGCGCCGCCGGGGCGATCTCCACGAGGCGCTGCGGACCACGGTGTTCACCCCCGAGGACATCGGGGTGGTCCGGGCCGGGCCGTCGGAGCGACGCCGATTTCTCGACGAGACCCTGGCCGTGGTGGACCCCAAGGCGGCCCGACTGGTCGAGGACGTCGAAAAGATCCTCCGACAACGGGCCGCGCTGCTCCGCAACGCGAGGAGGAAGCTCGACACCGACACGGCCACCACGCTCGACGTGTGGGACTCGCGGCTCGACGCCGCCGGGACGGCACTGGTGGAGGCCCGGGAGACACTGGTCGAGCAGTTGGCGCCGGTCATCGAGGAGCACTACTCGCGTCTGGCCGGCCAGGTCACCGAGGTCGTCCTCGAGTACCGGCGGTCGTGGTCGGGTCACCTGCTCGGCGCCCTGGGGGAATCGAGGGCGAGGGACCTGGAGCGGGGCGTTTCGCTGACCGGCCCCCACCGGGACGATCTCGAACTGTCGATCGGAGGGCTCCCAGGGAGGACGCACGCCTCCCAGGGGGAGCAGCGCTCCCTAGCCCTCGCCCTGCAGCTGGCCGCGCACCAGCTGGCCACCGAGCGCCTGGGTTCGGCCCCGGTGCTCCTGCTCGACGACGTGTTCTCTGAGCTTGACCCGTTCCGCTCCCACGCCCTCCTGGCCGGGCTCCCCCCTGGCCAAACCCTGCTGACCACCGCCCTCCCGCCCCCGCCCGAGGTGGTGGCGTCGAAGGTCTACGTGGTGGTGGCGGGTGGGCGGGTGGCCCCGACTGACGGGCGGCAGGCGCCGTGATGGGAGCGGATCGAGGTGGCCGGCAGGAAGGCCCACGGCCGCTCGGAGCCTCGCTCGACGCGGTCAGCCGACGCCTGGGGGTCGAGGACTCCAAGGGCTTCGGGCGCCTGTTCGCCCAGTGGCCGGAGATCGTCGGTGCGGCGATGGCCTCCCATGTTCAGCCGGTCCGGCTCGACGAGGGGGTCCTCGTGGTGGTGGTGGATCATCCGGCCTGGGCCACCCAGATTCGCCGCCTGGGGGACCAACTTTTGCAGCGGGTGGCAGAGGAGACCGGCGGTGCCCGGCCCACCCGGCTGGAGGTCCGGGTCCGCCGTTAACGGCGTGGAAGCGACCCCGACCATCGGTCTGGGGAGTCACGCCTGGGGGGTACACTGGAGCATTGGAATCGGGGGATCGCCGCCGTCGACGGATAGCGCCTGACGCACCGCAGGCAACCTCGGTGCGCCGGTTCCCGTTCAGTCAACCGATGTTGGAAAGGGCGCGCCTGTGGCGCTGAAAACCGAGGAAGATCGCAACGCCGGAACCCCCACGTACGGCGCCGAGAACATCACCGTTCTAGAAGGTCTCGACCCGGTGCGGAAGCGCCCCGGGATGTACATCGGATCGACCGGCCCGACCGGCTTGCATCACCTGGTGTGGGAGGTGGTGGACAATGCGGTGGACGAGGCGATGGCTGGCTTCTGCACGCAGATCGACGCCACGCTGCTCGCCGACGGTGGTGTGCGGGTGGCTGACAACGGTCGTGGGATTCCTACCGGGCCAATGCCCAAGCACAAGGGGAAGTCCGCTGCCGAGGTGGTGATGACCACCCTCCATGCCGGCGGAAAGTTCGGCGAGGGCGGCGGCTACCAGGTCTCTGGCGGCTTGCACGGGGTAGGCATCTCGGTGGTCAACGCCCTGTCCACCAGGCTCCTTCTGGAGATCGACCTGGACGGTGACCACCACGTGATGGAGTTCCGGGACGGCGGAAAGCCGACCGGAAAGCTGGAAGTCACCGGACGGGCGCCCCGCGGCCGGACCGGCACCACGGTCACCTTCTGGCCGGACCCGACCATCTTCGAGGAGATCGAGTTCCGGGCCCAGACGGTGACCGAGCGCCTGCAGGTGATGGCCTTCCTCAACAAGGGCCTCGAGATCCGGTTCGTCGACGAGCGGCCGGAGGCGAAGCCGCCGCAGACCTTCAAGTACAAGGACGGGATCGTCGACTACGTCCGCCACCTCAACGCGTCCAAGGAAGCCCTCTTCCGCAAGGTCTGTTCGTTCGAACAGAAAGAGGAGACCATGGAGGTGGAGATCGCCCTGCAGTGGAACACCGGGTTCTACGAGAGCATCCATTCGTTCGCCAACGGGATATCCACCATCGACGGCGGCATGCACGAGGAGGGCTTCAAGAAGTCCCTCACCAACGTGGCCAACAAGTACGCGCGGGCCAAGGGCACGCTGAAGGAGAAGGACGACAACCTCCTGGGGGAGGACATCCGCGAGGGGCTGACCGCCATCATCTCGGTGCGCCTGC
>Ga0182018_10000422_pt1 | contig 55414 bp, 48 predicted proteins | sample 812P2MmetaG_FD_120490 | JGI IMG/M metagenome (GOLD analysis project Ga0182018, IMG submission 120490) | Permafrost microbial communities from Stordalen Mire, Sweden - 812P2M metaG | ecosystem: Environmental > Terrestrial > Soil > Wetlands > Permafrost | place: Sweden: Stordalen | collected... | reverse complement strand
GGGTTACCGGCCGTATGCGAATTTCACGGAGGCGGGATTATCCACCGCGCCGCGAGGGAAATGGAACGAGGATTCGCTGGCGGCCACGCAGGGCGCGCGGATGAATGAGATGAATCTGCATTTCGCGAGGGGTTACCGGTCGTTTCTGGTGAATGCGAAATTGTGGCGCGCGGATCTGGAGGGGGCCTATCTCTCGGAGTCGGATGTGCGCGGCGCGAATCTGCGGGAAGCGATGTTGCGGGATGTGATTTTGGATCGCGCGCAGGCGCAGGGCGCGGCGCTGGTTTCGGCGGACGCTACCGGAGCGAATTTTACGGGAACGGATTTACGGGGCGCGGATTTGTCGTATGCCTTGCTGGGTCGCGCGGTGCTGTCGAGCGCGAAACTGGCGGGCGCTTCGATGTACTCGGTGGATTTACAAGACGCGCAACTGTTGCGGGCGGATTTGTCTCGCGTGGATTTGCGGGACACCAAGCTCGAACGCGCGGTGCTTTCGTTTGCGAATTTGGAATTGACGGATTTGTCCTCGACAAAAGCGGAAGGTGCAAATTTTTCTGGCGCGAACATGAAGGGCACGATTTTGCTGGATGCGGACCTGAAGAACGCGGATTTACGGGGCGTGAATGCGCCCGAAGCCATCTTCCGGGGTGTGGACTTGAGCGGCGCGAATTTGTCCGGCGCGGATTTGCGCGGCGCGGCGGGACTTTCGCCGGTGCAGGTGTGCGCGGCGCACTGGCGCGGCGCACTGCTCGATGGCGACGTGTTAGCGGCAGTGCAGGCCCAGTGCGGCGCCTCGCAATAGCAAGAAGTCGCCGTAGCGAGTAATGTTCTGAAGTTCGGCGGCCGCGGCGGTACTCCAAACGCGGCGCGGTGCCACCCGGCTAGGTCATCCCTGCTTAGCTTACTTTTCCGGGAGTATACTTTCCGTGCTTGAGTCGAGTTGCTTCTGACTATGCCGGTTGGGTTGACACCGTTGCTGAAGCGTCCTGGCGGCCCTGCGTGGCGAAATTCTTTGGTTCGCGGCGTGGCTGGTCCTGCGGTGGTGGTGTGCGTGTTGGGCATGTCTGTGGCTGCGCATGTGGCGTTTTCCAAGGTTAAAGCGGTCGATTGGATTGAGATGCGGAACGGTCGACTGGTTTACGGGAGCGATCAGTACGGGAACCGCATTCCGGATTTCTCGACGGCCGGTTACGGCGGTGGTGGCGTGCCCATTCCTGACATACCGGTGCGCGCATCTCTCGATCCGGTATCGGGCGGAGATGATACGCCGCGCATTCAGGCAGCACTCGAGGCGCTGGTCAAACAGCCCGCGGATGCTAACGGTTTTCGCGGCGCGTTGCTGCTGCACAAAGGTGTTTATCGAATTGCCGGAACGATCCTGCTGAATGCCTCCGGAATCGTTTTGCGTGGTGAAGGGTCGGAAGAGGGTGGAACCGTGCTGGTGGCGCAAGGCGGTCCGCATACGGTAATCCGGGTGGGCGGCAGCGGCGAGTGGCAGCGTGCCGGGGCCGAGCACGCGATCATGGACGACTACGTGCCCGTCGGCGCAAACAACATACAGGTTGATGATGCACGCGAGTTCCATGTTGGAGACCGGATCGTGGTGGAGTGGAAGATGACCACGGCGTGGATTCGCGCTGTTGGCATGGACCACATTCCGCCGCGCAAGGATGGGCGCGCCATCTATCAGTGGCAGCCAGGAATGGAGTTGCGGTTTGACCGGCGCATCCTGGCGGTGAGCGGCAACCGGCTGACTCTCGATGCCGCGCTGACCAACGCCATGGCGCGGGGCGACGGGCCAACGGTTTGGCGTTACTCGTTTCCGGGGCGTATTGACCACGCCGGCGTGGAACAGTTGCGGAGCGATGGCATTGCGTTCGAGAAGTCCGCGGGCTTTGCGAATCCAGATTATCTTACCGAGGGCGACCAACCGAAGTTCGTGGGCGGGGGATATTTCGATGCGCTGTTCGTGGAATACGACGCGGTCGAGGATGCCTGGATGCGTAATGTGGCGGTGACGCACTACACACGAATTGCGCAGGTGGGGCAGTTCGCACGGGCGATTACCATCGACGGGATCGCTGGGGATCATGTCGAAACGGAGTTTACGCACGCGCCGCCGTCGGCGTTTGGGCTCGATGGCCAGCAAACGCTGGTGCAGCACTGTGACGTCAGCGGGGCCTACAGCCACGTGTGGATGACGCAAGCGCGGGTGGCTGGGCCGAATGTGTTTCGCTTGTGTACGGCGAAGGGTACGCGCATGGACGCTGGCGCGCACCAGCGGTGGGCGACAGGAACGCTGTATGAGAATCTTAAGATCCAGGGTTCCATTGAAATAGGCAACCGGAGCAACAAGGGCACCGGCCATGGCTGGGCGGGGGCGAACAGCGTGTTGTGGAACTGCGAGGCAGCTACTTACCTCGTGGAAAGTCCGCCAGTAGCCTACAACTGGGCGGTCGGAAATGTGGGATCGGCCGAGCGTCCGCAGGAAGGCGATCCGGCTGGACAGATTGTTTCTCCCGGTAAACACGTCGAGCCAGGGAGTCTTTACGACGAGCAATTGCGTGAACGGCTGTTGGGAAATGGCCCATAATTCGGGGGTCAAGCGAACGAACGTGGTCTAAATCAGTAGTGGTTTAGCCGCAGTGACCGGCGCGTTCTGCCCGCCTTGATCGCCATGGGCATACAGCAAACCGGGTATACCGTAACTCCCCTGAGAGCACATAATTGGTAGCCTAAATAGCGTCTACGTGTATTCTACCCAGTGGCGCATTGGGGGTTCTAGATGAGTTCGAGCGAGGCGTCGCTGCTGAGTGCCGGTTCGACGGCATTGCCTCTGGTTTTCGATAGTCCTTCTCACACCGTACAGTTTTATCAAAACGATGGGTTTCTCATCGACGAACTCACGCGTCTGGTGGGCACGGCGCTCATAAGCGGGGACGCAGCCATCATCATCGCCACGGAGGCGCATCGCCACGCTCTGGCGCAAAACCTCGCGGCGCGAGGTTTAAACGTTACACGAGCCACGGTGGAAGGGCGTTTTGTGTCGTTGGACGCCGAGGAAACCTTAACCCACCTGATGCTGGACCAGATGCCGGATCCGCAACGTTTTGGGACCTTCGTCGGCGAAGCGATCGCGAAAGCCAAGGCCGCGGCGAAAATCGACAATCCCTGCACGGTAATATTTGGCGAAATGGTGGCCTTGCTGTGGGCCGCGGGAAAATATGACGCCGCAGTCCGCCTTGAGGAACTCTGGAACGGTTTAGCCAACAGCCATTCTTTCACCCTCCGTTGCGCGTATCCGATGAATGGCTTCCAGAATGACGCGAACAGTGAACTCTTCACCAAAATCTGCGCGGCGCACACCTCTGTTCTTCCGACAGCGCAGCGCGGGAACTTGTTTAATGACGACGACAGGCTCCGTACCATCGCCGCGTTGCAGCAGAAACTGGAAGTTTTGGAACATGCCAAGGCGCTCAGTGCCAGCGAGCAACGATTTCAGCTGCTGGTGGAGGCAGCTCAGGACTACGCAATTTTCATGTTGGACCCCGGCGGGCGAATCACGAGCTGGAACGTAGGCGGCGAGCGCATAAAGGGTTACAAGGCTTCGGAAATTATCGGTAAGCACATCTCCTGTTTTTATCCCGAGGAGGAGGCGCGCGCAGCCAAGCCACAACGCCTGCTGGAACTGGCCCGACGCGAGGGGCGGTCCGAAGACGAAGGCTGGCGGGTACGCAAAGACGGAACAAAATTCTGGGCCAACGTGGTGATCACGGCGTTGCGAGACAAGAACGGCCAGGTGATCGGCTTTTCGAAGGTCACGAGAGATTTCACCGAGAGAATGCAAACCCAGCGCGCCTTGCAAGACTCGAAGCGCAGTTTGCAAGACTCTGAAAAATCCCTGCGAGAGCTCTCCCTCAGTCTTCTGCGAACGCAGGACGAAGAACGCCGGCGCATCGGCCGGGACCTGCACGATTGCCTGGGTCAGTACCTTGCCGCGTTGAAGATGAAACTGGATGCGGGTCAGAGCGTGGCGGCACGAGGACAAGCCATAGATAAAGATGTGTTCGCGCAATGCTCGCAACTTACGGAAGAGTCCATAAAGGAACTTAGAACCATCTGCTACCTGCTGTATCCCCCCATGCTCGAAGAGCTGGGCCTCAAATCCGCGATCTCCTGGTATCTGGAGGGCTTTACGAAACGCAGCGGCATTCAAACGACCTTCGAAGTTTTGCCGGATTTCGAGCGGCTGGCTCAAGACGTTGAGCTGGCCCTCTTTCGCGTTTTGCAAGAGAGCCTCACAAATGTCCACCGCCATTCCGGCAGCCCAACCGCAGCCGTGCGGCTGCTGCTGAACGACGAAACCGTCGTGCTGGAGATCAGCGATCAAGGCAAAGGTACGCAAATCACAAGCTTTGAGAAAGACGGGCGGGACTGGATTTCCTCAGTGGGCGTGGGACTTCGCGGGATGAACGAACGTGTGAGCCAATTAGGCGGAAAGTTGGAACTATCCTCGAGCCACGAGGGCACCATCGTATCTGCCAGCGTTCCTGTCCCCAAAAACCACGCGGCCCCCAGCACGGCCTAAAAACTCTGGGGCTTATCCAGAATCCATCCGCTGCAAAGGCGAGTCCGATGGCCTCGTCGGTGGCGGAGTTCGTGCGATCTTGTAGGATTGAGCCGCGATTGGACGACGGGCAGTATGGCAATGGGTGCAAAGTGTGCGGGAATCGCGGATCCATCAGTGGGCAGGGCGGTAGATTAGGCCGATGACGATGCCAACGACAAGCCATTCCACGAAGTAGGCGACGGATTGCTGGAGCGTCAAGGCCAGGCCGATGTTCAGGTTTACATAGTTGTGGATTACAAAAGAGCCGATGGCGAAGACTCCGATGAGCGCGCCGAAACGAGCGCCTTCGGCGATGCCGGAACCGCCGTGGTATAGCAAGGCGTAAATCGCCGCGAGCGCCAGTATGGCTATGAACATGGCGGCCATTCCGATCGGCATGACGCTTTTAATTCCTGCCTGCGAGCGGTACACGGCGGGGTATTTGAGGAACTCGTTCTTAAGCCACGGCATGGCAGCGAACGTGAGACCGCCTACGATAAAGTACGCGACGAAGGCGCCCAGGGCCGCGAGAGCGATACGCGTGAAGTTCATTGGCATTCCTTTCCAAAGCACAGTTGGTTTATCACAGTTCCGACTTGGGTTGGAATGCAAAATCAACTTTACCAGGCGCCCCGCCAAGCGGGGGCGCATGCGGCCTCCGGCGCACGATTGGTCTGGCAGGTGCCCTGATTAGCGCACCAGAAACGGACGCGGTGCCGTAGAGTGAGACATGCTATGCTCTCGCCGCGCGAATTTAGCGCAATGATTAAAATGCGATCGAGGAAAACTGCCACGTGATTATCGGAGTGCCGAAAGAGAGTTATCCGGGAGAGCGGCGGGTCGCGCTGGTGCCGGTGGTGATTCCTTTACTGGCGAAGGCTGGGATGCAGGTGGTTGTCGAAGCGGGGGCGGGACTCGCGGCGGGTTATCCGGACGCGCAGTATGTGGAGAAGGGCGCGAAGCTTGCGAGCAGCCGGGCGGAAGTGTTTTCTTCCGCGGATGTGATTGTGCAGGTGCTTTGTTATGGATCGAACGATCAGACCGGTGACGCGGATTTGGCGCTTTTCAGGCGCGGGCAGGTGTTGATTGGATTTTTGCGGCCACTGGGGTTGCCGGGGGTATTGCAGAAACTGGCGGCTACCGGCGTTACCTCGTTCGCGGTGGAATTGATGCCGCGAACTACACGGGCGCAGAGCATGGATGCGCTTTCCTCGATGGGGACGATTTGCGGATATAAGGCGGTGTTGCTGGGGGCGGATGCGTTGCCGCGCATGTTTCCGATGCTAACGACCGCTGGTGGAACGATTACGCCGGCGCGCGTGTTTGTGATTGGAGCTGGCGTGGCGGGATTGCAGGCGATTGCTACGGCGCGGCGGCTAGGGGCGGTGGCGTCGGCTTATGATATGCGGCCGGCGGCGAAGGAACAGGTGCAGAGTTTGGGTGGGCGATTTGTGGAGTTGCCGATTGAGGCGACGAACGCGCAGGATGCGCGGGGTTACGCTACGGCGCAGGATGACGCGTTTTACTCGAAGCAGCGCGAATTGCTGGGGCGGGTGGTGGCGGAGAGTGATCTGGTAATTACCGCGGCGGTGATTCCTGGAAAGAAATCTCCGGTGTTGGTGACCGAGGAGATGGTCAAGAAGATGGCGCCGGGATCGGTGATTCTGGATATTGCTTCGGAGCGCGGGGGAAATTGCGAGTTAACGGTGGCGGGGGAGACAGTGGTGCGTCACGGGGTGACGATTATCGGGCGGATTAATGTGGCTAGCGGGGTTCCCTATCACGCCAGCCAGATGTATGCGCGGAATATTTCGGCGTTTTTGTTGCATTTGGTTAAAGGGGGGAAGCTCGAGTGCAATCTGGCGGACGAGATTGTGCGGGATACGCTGCTGACGCGCGATGGGGAGATCGTAAATTCGCGGGTTAGGGAGTTTTTTGCGCTTCCGGCGTTGCAGGTGGCGGGGGCCTGAAGACGCGGACGGTGGCGCGAATCGGCAAGTGGGGCCTGGCGAATTGCTATGTAGGATTGGGAAAGAACGGGCGTTAATTTAGTTACGCTTGGGCAAGCTGGGACGCAGGATGCTGCGCCCCTACAGGGGATTCTCAGGTAGCGGGGAGGTTGGATGTCGGGAAATTTGCTCGACAATTTATTTATTTTTATGCTGGCGGGGTTTATCGGGTTTGAGGTGATTAAACACGTCTCGCCACTGTTGCACACGCCGCTGATGTCGTTGACCAACGCGCTAGATGCGATTGCCGTAGTGGGCGCGATTGTTTTGGCCGGAGAGCACAAGTCGAATACGGCGGCGATCCTTGGGACTATCGCGGTGGTGGCGGCGACCAGCAATATCGTTGGTGGATTTTTGATTACGGATCGCATGCTCAAGATGTTTAAGTCCAGCCGAGGCGGCAAGTCTTGAGGAGCGCGCGCCGATCATGACGGAAAGCTTCGCCGTTCCGCAAATCGTGATTGAAGTGATTTACCTGGTGGCCAGCGCGCTATTTATATTGTCGCTGCGCTGGATGAGTTCACCGAAGACAGCGCGGCACGGGGTGCGGGCCGGCGAAGTGGGCATGCTGCTGGCCATTGGCGGCACGCTGCTGCACCACGGGATCGTCGATTACAAGTGGATTGCCATCGCGCTGGTGCTAGGGACGATCATCGGCGTGCCTTTGGGGCGCGTAGCCATGACGGCCGTGCCGCAGCGGACGGCGGTGAGTCATGCGTTTGGGGCGCTGTGCGTGACGCTGGTGGGCACGGCGGAATATTACCTGCGAGCGCCGGATGTGCCGCCATTCATGATGGCCGTGCTGGGAATGGAAGTGATTTTGGGTTCGCTGACATTCACCGGAAGTTTGATGGCGGCAGGGAAGTTGCAGGAAATTCTGCCGCAGCGGCCGCTAACGTATCGCGGACAGAATTTTGTAAATTTGTCTTTGCTGGCGGTGGCGATCGGGCTGGCGATTTACCTGGTCGTGCATCCGGAAGCCAAACACGTTTTCCCTTTTATTGTGGGGATTCCTCTGCTCTTCGGCATTTCCATGGTCATTCCGATTGGCGGGGCGGACATGCCCACGGTCATTTCCTTGCTGAATGCGTACGCGGGGCTTTCGGCGGCGGCGATGGGGTTCGTGCTTAACAGCAAGTTGTTGATTATCGCCGGGGCGTTGGACGGCTCGTCGGGATTTATTTTGTCGGTGATCATGTCCAAGGCGATGAACCGCTCGTTTGCGAACGTGATTTTTGGCGCGTTTGGCCAAGTGCAAGCAGCGGCAGGAGAGGCGGCGGAAGCCAAGCAAGTGCGCAGCGCTACGGCGGAGGAAGCGGCGGCGATTCTTTCGGCGGCGAACAAAGTGGTGATCGTGCCGGGTTACGGCATGGCCGTCGCGCAAGCGCAGCACAAAGTGCGGGAACTTTTTGATGCGCTGACGAAGCGCGGCGTGGACGTGAAATTTGCCATTCATCCGGTGGCGGGCCGCATGCCGGGACACATGAACGTGCTGCTCGCGGAGGCGGATATTCCTTATGACCGCTTGCTCGACATGGATGAAATCAACGGCGAGTTTCCGCAGACGGACGTCACGCTAGTCATTGGAGCGAACGACGTGACGAATCCCGCGGCGCGGACCGATGCTTCCAGTCCCATCTTTGGCATGCCCATCCTCGACGTAGATAAATCGCGAACGGTAATGGTCATCAAGCGCGGCATGAGCCCCGGGTTCGCCGGCATCGACAATCCCCTATATTATCTGGAGAAAACGCTGATGCTCTTCGGCGACGCCAAAGGTTTCGTCGGCAACATCGTGCGCGAACTCGGCGGCGGCCAGGGCTGAGCGGGGGCTTCTTCAGGAGTGTCACGCCAGGTAATTATTGTGGGCCAGGCTGATTTTCCAAACGGAGTCGCGGCCACTGTTTCACGTGTTTATGTGGTTCACACATTTACGTGGTATAATCGGGGCCATGAGCAAAACCAACCTTACGATCAGCGTGGAAAAAGACCTTCTGCGTTCGATGAAGATCATCGCTGCCAAGGAAGATACCTCAGTTACCGGCTTGCTCACGGAGATGATGGAAGCGCGCGCGAAGCGGGACGACGATTACGGGCGCGCGAAGAAGCGGGCCATCGCGCGGATGAACGAAGGCTGGGATCTGCACTTTAAGCCCATCCCTCGCGACGAGCTACATGAGCGATAAGTGCTTCGTCGACACCAACGTTCTGGTCTACGCACAGGATCGCACCGCCGGAACGAAATATGACGTGGCGCGAAACCTAGTGAGGCGATTATGGGAAGCCCAGCAGGGAGTCCTAAGCACACAAGTTCTCCAGGAATTTTGTGCGACGCTCTTACGAAAAGTTCCGCAGCCGATAAACTATGATGCGGTCGAAGCAGCCCTCGCAGACTACTTCCTGTGGGAGGTCGTGGTGAACACCTCGCGCGCTACGCTGGGGGCCTTGCGGTTGCAACAACGGCACAGTTTGTCTTTCTGGGACGCTCTGATTGTGTATTCCGCGCAGGTCGCCGAGGCCGAGGTTTTGTATTCGGAAGACCTGTCGCACGGGCAGTTGTATGGGGCCGTACGAGTAGTAAATCCGTTTCTATGAGCAATTCCTTCACTAGAGTTGTTGGCCTAACATTGGTTGAGCTCCGTGTGGTGGAATTGGCCGCAATAAAAGCGCCCGCCCAAGAAGGCGGCCGCCACAAAAACCACAGCAACGGCGAAGAAAAAGCGCCGGGACTAAAGCCCGGCCGCTACAAATGCAAGCGCAAATTCAGAAGCTACGAATCGACGCCGAAGAGTTTGATGTCCGCGGGGCCTTCGTTCAGCGGAACGGCTTGGCGGCCTTGGACCTGTTCGCGGATTTGCGCGACGATGTCCGGATTGGCCAGCGTGGTGATGTCGCCGGTGTCCATATTGTTGGAGATGGCGGCGAGAACGCGGCGCATGATCTTTCCGCTGCGCGTCTTGGGCATGTCCGGGACCATGTGGACTTTCTTGGGGCGCGCGATTTTGCCGATCATGGTTTCGATGGTGGAGATGATTTTGTCTTGCATGGCCTTGCTGGGGAGAATACCGGGCTTTAGCGCCACGTAAACTTCCGGCACGCGGCCTTTTACTTCATCGACGACCGGGACGACCGCGGCTTCGGCTACTTCAGTTACGGTGAGGCAGGCGGATTCCACTTCTTTGGTGCCGAGGCGATGGCCGGCCACGTTGATGACATCGTCCACCCGACCGAGAATACGGAAATATCCGTCGGCAGGAAGCAAAGCGCCATCGGCCGCGTAATAGGGCCAGTCGCGCCAGTCTTTGCTCTCGGGATTTTTGCAATATTTTTCGTAATACTGTTTCACGAAACGCTGCGGATCGCCCCAGATGGTCTGCATGATCCCTGGCCAGGGATTTCTAATGCAGATGTTGCCGGCCGCGCCTGCGCCGGGTTGCACTTCCTTTTTATTTTCGTCCCAGATTACCGGATAAATTCCCAACGCGGCGGGGCCCGCGCTGCCGGGCTTCATGGCGTCGAGAGCGGGCTTGGTGCTGCAGAGGACGCCGCCAGTTTCGGTTTGCCACCAGGTATCGACAATGACCGCCTGGCCTTTGCCGACCACGTTGTAAAACCACTTCCAGACCTCGGGTTCGATAGGCTCGCCCACCGTGGTCATGTGCTTGAACTGATAGTTGTATTTTTGCGGTTCTTCGCTGCCGGCTTTGCGGAGCATGCGTATGGCGGTTGGTGAGGTGTGGAAAATATTGACGTCCAGCCGCTCGGCGATGCGCCAGGGGCGGCCCGCATCGGGAAACTGTGGGACGCCCTCGTAGAGAACGCTGGTAGCGGCGAGGGCCAACGGTCCGTAGACGATGTAAGAATGGCCGGTGATCCAGCCGATGTCCGCCATGCACCAGTACACGTCGGTCGGATGAATGTCCTGGTAAAACTTGGAAGTTCCCGCGGCGTAGGCGAGGTAACCGCCGGTGCGGTGCTGGCAGCCTTTGGGTTTGCCGGTGGTGCCGCTGGTGTACATGAGAAAGAGCGGGGCTTCGGCGTCTTGCGAGACGGGTTCGACGATGGAATGGCGGTAGTCTTTCAAGACTTCGTCGACGAAATAATCGCGGCCCATGATCATCGGGGCGTCGGAAGAAAATTTTCCCGGATAACGTTTCCAAACTAAAACTTTGTCGATGGCCTGCCCTTCTTTGTTGGCGGTGGCCACGGCGATGTCGGCGTTGCCTTTGTGATCGATCCACTTGCCGTTGCGCCAGTAGCCATCGGCGTAGATGAGCACGCGGCTGCCGGAATCCGCGGCGCGCAGGCCGCAGGCTTCGCCGCTGAATCCGCCAAAAACCACGGAGTGCACGATGCCGAGTCGCGCGCAGGCCAGCATGGTGATGGGCAACTCGGGAATCATGGGCATGTGGATGGTGACGCGGTCGCCGGTTTTTAGTCCGGCAAAGTCGCGGAGCATGGCGGCGAATTCGTTCACGCGGCGGTACAGCTCCTGATAGGTGACGACCGTGGCAGCTTCGTCCTCCGGCTCGGGGGCGAAAATGAGCGCGGCTTTATTTTTGTGCTTGGCGAGGTGGCGATCGACGCAGTTGTAACAGGCATTCAGCTTGCCGCCCACAAACCATTTCCAGAACGGCGGCTTGCTGGTGTCCAGCGTGGTGTGCCAGTAGGTGTCCCAGTCGAGCAGATCAGCGTATTCGCGGAAACATTCGGGAAAATATTTTTCGGAGAAGCGCTCGACGACCGCGGGATCATTGAGATTCGCTTGACCGATGAATTTCGCGGAGGGCTGAAAATATTCCTCTTCTTTCCAGTGCACGGCGATCTGCGCGTCGGTGAGTTTGCCGTGCGCCGCAGAATTGCCGTCGGCGGATTTGTGCGGTGCGGCGGCAGCAGGTTTCGACTTTGTTTTCAGGCTTGTTTTGGCCACGATGCGGCTCCCAATAGGTGATCAGGTGCGGTGCTTATTGCGCGTTGTTGGCCGTTAAAAAACCGGGCGCACGGGGACGGACTCGTGCGTGCCTGGATCCCTACGCAAGGACCCTTCGGCAAGGAACCTTTAGCAAGGAACCCCACGGCACGAAAGATGATGCTACCGGGAAACAGGTCCCGTCAATCCGCCGGCGCGGATTCACTTGGCGGGTAGGTGTGCGCTGCTGGCGGTCCACTTAATCGGAGCGCTGGAGTGCAGCGCAGCAATCGTGATACAACTCGGGCTTGTCTCGCGAACACGCTATTTTTCTGTTTTTTGCCGCCGCGCTCGGTGGCGGCATTAATGCCGTCGCGGGCGGCGGGAGCTTTATTGCGTTTCCCGCGCTGCTCTTTACGGGTGTGCCCCCGGTGGCGGCAAACGCTACGAATACGCTGGCGTTGTGGATCGGCACAACGGCCAGCGGCGGGGCGTATCGCAAGCATTTGCATATTTCGCGGCGCGTGATGGTGCCGCTGATTGTTACCAGCGTGGTTGGCGGGATAGGCGGTGCGATCTTGCTGATCAAGACGCCGGCGCAGACCTTTTTGCACGTGCTGCCGTGGCTGATGCTGGCGGCGACCTTGCTGTTTGCGTTTGGCAAACATTTGACGGGAAAGATTTCAGCGGGGATCGGACGCGAAGCGAGCACGAAAGCTGTGACCGGCGCTTCGATTTTTGAGTTTGTAGTTTCCGTATACGGCGGATACTTTGGCGGCGGGATTGGAATCATGAACCTGGCGATGTTTGCCGCGATGGGCATGACGGACATTCACGAGATGAATGCGCTGAAAGTTTTGCTGGGCGCGGTGATCAACGGGGTAGCCGCGGTAATGTTTATCGCGCTGGGCGCAATCGTTTGGCCGCAAGCCATCGTCATGACCATCGGCGCGACGGTGGGCGGTTATGCCAGCGCGCATTATGCGCAGAAACTGCCGCAGTCCTGGATTCGCGCATTGGTCATTGTGGTGGGCACTTCGATGACCACCTATTTTTTCATCCGCTCGCTGCGCTGACGAAATTCAAGGCTGCAAACCCATGCGATGAAGCAGGTCCTGGAAGCGGGGGTCGCTGCGCAGCGGATCGTAGGTCGGATCAACTTTTAGGGCGGTGAGGGAAGTGGAATGCGCGGCGTAGGCTTTTTCGAGCCACGCGAAGGCTTGATCTTTATCGTCCATTCCGATGTAGGCGACGGATATGCCCAGTGGGCTGTCCCGCCAGTTCAGGCTTTTTGATTTCTCCAGTTCGCGCTTGGCTTGCTCGCGGTGTCCCGAACGGCCCAGGACATAAACGACGATGATCTGGATCCATGGGTTGTCGTCTGCTTTGCGCCATTGGGCGATGTGTGCCATGGCTTCGTCGTATTTTCCCTGCTGCACATAGGCGTTTACGATGATGTGTGCGCGCGCGAAAGCAGGCTCCATCTCGAGGACGGCGCGAAACTGCGCAATGGCGAGATCGTATTGCCGCGAAAAATAGAGGATGGCGCCGCGGTCGGCGGCAATGATTAGAGAGAGCGGATCGAGCTGGCGGGCGCGCTCCATTTCTACGAAGGCTTCATCGAATCGGCCCGTCAGTGCCAGGAACTCCGCGTACCAATGGTGCGCGGTGGCGTAGTTGGGATCGAGTTCGATGGCACGGCGATACTCCTTTTCGGCGGTACGCCAATCCCAGTCGTAATTTTGCGCGATGACGGCCAGGGAGACATGGGCTTCCGCGAGGTGGTCATCCAGCTTGATGGCGGTCTGAGCGGCGGCCCGCGCTTTGGGCATGGAGACATTCGGTGGAACGACATCGTAGCCGCTGATGAGCGCGTAGGTGTCGGCGAGTCCGGCGTAAGAGCGGGCGTAGGTGGGGTCTTTTTCGATGGATTGCTGAAAGTACTCGGCGGCGCGCTGGAAACCCTGCGGGGTGCGCTTGTTCCAGAAATAGCGGCCTTCGAGGTATAAGTCGTAGGCCTGGTAGGTGTTGGGCGAAAGCGCCGCAGCGGATACTTTGCCGGGAGTTTCACCATCAGCACCTTGGCGCAGGGTGATTTTTATTTCGCGGGCGATCTCCTGGGCGATCTCGCTCTGCACCGCCAGCAGGCTGGTCAGTTCGCGGTCGTACTCCTGGGACCAAAGGTGGCTCTGATCGCTGGTGCGAATCAATTCCGCGGTGATGCGGACCTTGGCGGCGTCGCGGCGGACGCTGCCTTCCAGGACGTATTGCACGCCCAATTCCTTGCTGATTTCCCCTACACCTTTGCGATCGTTTTTGAACCGCATGGCGGAGGTGCGGGCGATGAGACCGAGGTGTTGCGGGTCCAGACGGCCCAGCTGCGTGATCATTTCCTCCGTCAGGCCGTCGCTGAAATAATCCTGGCTGGGGTCGCCGGTCAGGTTGTCGAAGGGCAGTACGGCGAGCATGGTTCGTGCGGCGGATGTTTGCGCGCGCTCGCGGGATTTTGCCCAGCGCAGGTAGCCTACGGGAGCGAGCAACAGAACCAGGAATACGGTGACGGTCGCCGCCCACTTCCACCCTGCCCCTCCCGCGCGTTGTTGCCCAAGACCCACAGAAGCGGGGCTTACCGGCTTTGCAACAGCGCTCTCGGGACGTGCCGGTGGCTGTTCCGGAGTCAACGGCTGGTCGACGGTGACTGCGCGGATCATCCGGTAACCTACCTTCGGCAAGGTCTGAATGTAGCGCGGCTCCGTGGCGGAATCGGAGAGCAAACCGCGCAGCTCCTTGATGCAGGTGTTCAAGCCCAGTTCAAAGTCGGTAGCGATGGCGTCGGGCCAGAGGGCGCTTTGGAGGTCCTCGCGGGTGACGGCGTCGCCGGCGTGCTCGACGAGGAGTTGCAGGACTTGGTAAGACTGGGGACGAAGGCGGAGCTTGGAGCCCAATTTAAAGAGCTCGCGGGACTGCGTGCGCAGTTCGTACGGGCCGAAACGGTAGGTTGGCTGTGACGTGGCCATGTTTCAGGGTCTTCAAGCGAGGCGGAATCGTACCGCGATTATACGGTCTCGGGTGCATAAATTTACTGAAATCACCGTCTTAGGCTTCCATCTTTTTTCCAGCTATTCCTCATCTTCCTTCTATTGACCCTAAGCCCGGAGTCTGAGACTTCAGATGCACAGATGACGGATCGACTGTTCCCCGCACGCTCCGTTGTCACAGCAGTTCGGTGATGCTCCAGGAGAAGCAGCTATGAATCGTTCTCGGAAATTTTCCCGCTTGAAATGCCTGTTCTTTGCCGTGGCGGCATCCCTGACACTCGCCGCACCCCACCAGACGTCCGCAGCTACGATTTACGTGACGACTCTTGAAGATAAAGTGAGCAGCACGGGCGGCTGCTCGCTGAAGGAAGCGATTTTTTCGGCGAACCTCGACAACAACATAGCGATTACGACATATGGCGAAGACGGCAGCCAAGCGACGATTACGACGGGGTGCGTTCCGGGAAGCGGTGACGACATCATCGTTTTGCCGACGGGCGGACTATTGCTGCTGAGTGCGATTCAGGACGATGTAAATAACGCCGCCGGGCCGACCGCGACCACAATGATCACGTCGACGATTACCATTGAGGCGAATGGCGCCACGCTGCAATTCGTTCCGGGCGCCCCGTTGTGCGCTGAATTCAGCAACCTGTCATGTACGCCGTTTAGCATGCGGGCATTTACGGTGGGTCCAACCGGGCATCTGACGATCAATAACGCCCACATTAAAGGGTTTGAACAGACTGGGGGTTACGGCGGTGACGGCGGCGGTGGCGGCGGGATGGGAGCTGGAGGCGCGATCTATGTGTGGGGCGGGTGGTTGTTGGTCAATGCAACCACGTTCGACGGTAATGGGGCCGTCGGCGGAGCTGGAGGCGGTAACGATGGCCCGGGCGGCGGCGGCGGCGGTCTCGCCGGTCCTGGTGGGCCAGGGGCATGCGGAGGCGGCTTAGGACCAGGTACCGGAGGAGGAGGAGGGGGATCACGCGGTTTTGGCATTGGAAGTTGCGATGGAGTAGGAGGCGGCACGATTAGTGGCTCCTACGCCTGCGGAGGTATTGAGGGCCGAGGGGATGATCTTAATGGACAGAACGCCCCCTGTCCCGGCGGCGGTGGCGGCGGTGGAACTCCCGGCACGATTACCACCGGCGATGGTGGCAAGGGCGCGTACGGCGGCGGTGGAGGTGGCGGCGCGGGCGGGGGCGGCAATGGCGGAGATGGCGGATTTGGCGGCGGAGGCGGCGCCGGGTGGACAGGGTTCTTCGGAGGTACCCGCGGCGGAAATGGCGGGTTTGGCGGCGGCGGCGGGGCGGCGCAAGACGGACATGTGGGCGGCGGCGATCCCGGAATTGGTGGAATGTTCGCCGGAAAAGCGAATGCGTTTAACGGCGGCGGCGGTGCGGCATTGGGCGGAGCGATTTTCAATGACAGCGGCGAAGTTGTGGCGTTGAACAGCACGTTCGCGAACAACTCGGTGTACCGAGGGAACGGCGGCGGCGCCGGAAACGACGGTGCGGCGGATAACGGAGCGGACGCCGGGGGCGCGATTTTTACCGTGAACGGTACGTTGGTGGTGGTGGACACGACGATCAGCGGCAACCTGGGCACCGGGTCGGATAGCGGGATCACGGTGGTGCAGACGGCGGCGGCCAACCCCACGTCACTGGCGCTGTATGACACGATTATTTTCAACAACGGTGGATTTGACGCGAATGGCAACCCCGCCGGGACGAAGAACGAGTGTTCCATCTATGGTTCCGCGGTACAGCATCTCGGCGCCGGCAACGTGATTCAGAACAACGACGGTTGCGATGGCGTGGTGTCGACCGACGATCCGAAGCTTGGGCCGCTGCAGAATAACGGCGGGTTCACTCCGACGATGTCCATACCGCTCTTTAGTTCGGCGTGGAACACGGCGGATGCCGCCACATCGCAGCCGACGGATCAACGCGGCCAGGCTCGCCCCGAACTTGGCGGCTTCGACATCGGCGCGTATGAAGTTTGCCCTGGGAGCGGCATTTTCGTCCCTATCGAGTATCAGTGCACCAGCACGATTGGCACGAATCCCGGACCAACGGATCCGCTGACGATCATCATTTCGCCGCCAGGCAGCGGGACGACCACACCGCCGGCGGGCTTGAATGCCGAAATAGCCGACTCCGTGGCCATCCTGACAGCGACGGGGATTCCGGGATTCGTGTTCTCGGGTTGGCTGGGCAATGTCACGGACCCGACGCAAGCGACCACGACGATCATTATGAACAGCGCGCAAACAGTGACCGCGAATTTCGCGCCGTGCAACTGCGTGGCGGACATGAGCGGAGCGGTTACGGTCACGCGTGGGGGTTTTGTGCTCAATCCCGCGACCGGGCGATTCGCGCAAACGGTGACGGTAACCAACATCGCGGGATTCACGATCCAGGGCCCGCTATCGCTGGTGCTCGATAGCTTGAGCGCCGACGCCACGCTCTTCAACGCCACGGGGATAACGGATGTGAGTGCGTTGCCCGTCGGCAGTCCGTACCTCAACGCCAACGTCAGCCTCGCACCCGGGCAGAGCACCACGTTCGCGCTGCAATTCAGCGATCCGACGCGCGCCGCAGTCACTTACAACACGCGCGTGCTGGCTGGACCAGGTGCCAGGTAGTTTTTCAGAAACTCGTTCTTAAGGAAATTCAAGGGAGAAAAAATGCGCATCCATCGAGTGCTTCAAATCATTGCTTTGACGGTCTGGCTTGGCACGCTGATGACAGCGTCGGCAAACGCCGATTCGTTTGACGTCACGCTCAACACCTCGAGTCTGTCCGGCACGCAGACCATCTTGTTCGGGATCACCGACGGCGACGGCGTCGCGGACAATTCCCTCGCGCTCTCCTCCTTCAATTTTGGAGGAGGCAGCGCCGAGGGCTCGGCGAGCATCACCGGCTCAGGGATCACGGGCAACCTGACCAGCGGGATCGCGCTGGACGACAGCGGCTTCAGCGCTTTGTTCGAGCAACAGTTCACCGCAGGCTCGTCGCTATCCTTTCTGCTGAACACCAGCGACGTGTTCGCCGGTGGCACACCGGACGCCTTTGCCATGTACGTCTGCAACTCCGACGTCAGCGTCTGCTACTCCGATGACATGAGCACCGGAGCGCTGCTGGTACTTAACCTGACCGGCGGTACGTTAACGCCTTCCGGCTTCGTGCTCAACGGAGCCAGCGACCAGAATTTGCCAGCACCGGTAGTGACCGTCGCCACATCGTCGACCGCTGCGCCCGAACCCTCTAGCTTGCTGCTGATCGGTTGCGGGCTTCTCGGATTCGCGGCGGTAAAGAAAGTATCGAGCATGAAGGAACACGTATTAAATATCGGCAGCCAGTCGTCGGGGCTGGGCGCAGGCAAGATTACCTTTAACCCGTTCTAGCGCTCTTGCATCGCCGCTTGCGCGGACTACAAATCGTGGTGTCAGCCGGTGAAGAGTACCGCCAGTGGACGCTGTGGCTGGCGGTACTTATACTTTCAGCATGATTTCGCCGGACGAAGTGATGAGCGCGCTGCAGCGTTATTGGGGCTATGACGCGTTTCGTCCGCGGCAGGAAAAAATCGTGCGCAGCATCCTCGACGGGCGCGACACCTGCGTGATCATGCCCACCGGCGGCGGCAAATCGTTGTGCTACCAGTTGCCCGCGGCGCTGCTTTCCAAACGCACGGCCATCGTGATTTCTCCTCTGATTGCGTTGATGCAGGATCAGGTGGCGCAACTCGCACAGATGGGCATTCCTTCCGCGTTTCTGAATAGCTCCCTGAGCGCCGGCGAACAAGCTGCGATTATAAAATCTGCGCGCGGCGGTGCGTTGCGTCTGCTGTATTTATCGCCGGAGCGGCTGGCGCGCCAGGACACGCTCGACTGGCTCGGCGGCATTCCGCTTTCCTTTTTCGCCATCGACGAAGCCCACTGCATTTCCGAATGGGGCCACGAATTCCGGCCGGAATACCGGCAGATGAGCGCTCTGCGCAAGCATTTTCCGCAAACGCCCATCGCGGCCTTTACCGCCAGCGCCACGAAGCGCGTGCGCCACGACATCATCGAGCAGTTGCAGTTGCGCGACGCGGAGCGATACATCGCCAGCTTTCACCGCCCGAACCTCCACTACATCGTCAAAGAGTGCAAGGCGCCGGAACAACGCGCGCTGCTGTTGAAGGCTCTGGCGAAATACGAAGGCAGCACGGTGATTGTTTACGCGTCCACGATTAAGCGCGTGGGCCAGACCGTCGCCATGCTTGCGGAGGAGGGCATCGCTGCGCTGGCCTACCACGGACAGATGGACGCGGCGTCGCGGCGCACGAATCAGGAGCGCTGGACCTCAGATGAAGTGCCGGTGTTGGTGGGCACCAATGCATTTGGGCTCGGCATCAATAAAGCCGCCGTGCGTGCGGTGATTCATCTGGCGCTGCCCAAATCCATCGAACAGTATTACCAGGAAGCGGGCCGCGCCGGACGCGACGGCTTGCCTTCGGAATGCCTGCTGCTGTGGCAGCGCAGGGATGCGGGATTGCTGGCCTATTTTGCGGGGGCCATTGAGGATGCCAAGGAGAAGCAACGGGCTTGGGATCGCTATCACGAAATTATCGATTTTGTGGAGCGCGAAGAGTGCCGCCACAAACTGATTTGCAAACACTTTGGCGAAAGCAAGACCTGGCAGTCTTGCGGCGCCTGCGATGTCTGCCTGGGGATGCCCAGCTGGTTCGCGCAAAAGATTAAAACGGAGCGCCGCAGGCCGCAACGGAAAGAGCTGCAACTCAAGGCGGAGATTGCGGCCCTGACGCCACCGCCATCAAATGGCGGTTCTGCTGGAGCAGCCATGCGCGACTACTTGCGTCAATGGCGGCGCGAAGTGGCCAAGCGCCAAAACACCGCAGCCTTCATCGTAATGCATGACACCACGCTCGATGCGCTGTGCGTCAAGCAACCGCGGACGATTGCGGAGCTGCGTGGCATCCCGGGCATCGGCGAGCGCAAGATCGAACTGTACGGCCAGGAGATTGTGGATGCGCTGGCGCGCTTCCGAGTCGGCGTACGACCCGATAGTCGACTGGAGCCGAAGGGCAAAAAAGCGGCTGCAGGCGGAGAGTAACTGAACGGGGGCGGACTACCGGGTGAAGGCGAAGCGAGGCAGAAAAGCGGCCGAATCACCCCAGGCCGAGCCTTGCTGCCGGGCTTCAAAACGTCGTAGTATCCCCAGATGCCTCGGAAGCCGCTACGCAAGTCCAAGAGAGGCCGGAGTGCCATGGCAGCCAATACGGAAGACAAAAACATCACCAACGGTGAGATTCGCGAAGGCGCAAACGTCGACAAGATCCGCGATATTTTATTTGGTTCGCAGATGCGCGATTACGAGAAGCGTTTTGCACGGCTCGAAGAGCGCCTGGCAAAGGCCTCCGACGCGCTGCGCGACGATTTGAAGAAGCGCTTTGATTCGCTGGAGTCTTTTGTGCAGCAGGAAACAGAAGCGCTCGGCCAGCGGTTGAAGACAGAAAAAGCGGAGCGCGCCGACGCTTTGAAAGAGCTGACGCGCGAGACCCGCGACAGCGCCAAGAGCCTCGAAAAGAAGCTTTCGCAGCTCGAGGAGCAGCTTTCCAGCGCGCAGGGCGATTTGCGCACGCGTATCCTCGATCAATCCAAAGCCCTGGGCAACGAAATTCGCAAGGCGCAAACGGAGATGGAAGCGGCCCTCGAACGCGAAGCCGAAGCGTTGCGCCATGAAAAGACGGATCGCGAGACGCTCGGAGACATGTTCAGCGAACTGGGCCTGCGGCTGAAGGGCGAACTCGAGCTGCCGGAAAAATAAACTCGCTCATGCGCGTTCCTCGCGGCCGCATCGTCTTGGTGGTGCTTATTGCGCTTTTGTTCGGTTTAGTGCGTTTGTTGCGGCACTGACCTGCCTACCCGCCAGACGCCCCAGCGACATCCTTTGCCTATGCCCGACGACCCTATCTATCGCTTGCCGCTCGACCCCGATGAAGAGATTTCCGCAGCCGATGGCAATTCTTTTGAACAACTGCGGCATTTGATTCTGGCACCCGAGCAGCAAGACTTGGCCCGTTTGCGCGAGCGCGTGGAAGATCCGGGGCTGCGGACCGGTGATGTCAGCGCCGTGCTGCCGGAAGCGATTCACCTGCGGCGTCAAGAGGGTGGTGAAGACGCGCTGGGACAAGCGCTGCTCCCGACGGTCGAGTCCGCGCTGCGCGAATCGGTGCGCAAGAATCCCGGAACGCTGGCGGATGCGTTGTTCCCGGTGATGGGCCCGGCCATCCGGCGTTCCATTCTGCAGACGCTGCGCTCGTTTTTCGACACCTTCAACGAAGCCATGGATCACAGCTTGTCGCTGCGCGGGCTGCAGTGGCGTATCGAGGCGTTGCGCACCGGCCGCTCGTTCTCGGAAATCATCCTGATGCATAGCCTGGTGTTCCGGGTCGAGCAGGTATTCCTGATTCACAAAAAAACGGGGTTGCCGCTGGCGCATGCGGTGGCGCCCGCGGTAGCCATGCAAGACGCCAGTTTGGTTTCCGGCATGCTCTCGGCCATTCAGGATTTTGTGCGCGATTCGTTTAACGCGCCGCAGGGGCAAATCCTCGAAAAAATTAACGTTGGCGAAATGGAAGTATGGGTGGAGAACGGGCCGTACGCAATTTTGGCTTCCGTGATTCGCGGAATTCCGCCTCCGGATTATCGCCAGCGCATGGCGGAGGCGCTGGAACATATCCATCGCAACTTCGCGGAGCAGATGGAGCGGTTTCAGGGCAACACCGGTCCGTTTGCCGGGGCGCATGACGAGTTGTCGCGCTGCCTAGAATTTCAGTACAAAGAAAAGCAGAGCAACCGTCCCAAATCGTACGTTCTCGTCTTTGCCATCGCGTTGCTTCTGCTTATCGGCGGATGGATCTCGTATCGCGGCTGGCAAAATCATCGCTGGGGACAATTTGTCGAGACGTTGCGCGAGCAGCCGGGAATCGTGGTGACGGGATTTGCACGCCAGCATGGACGCTATGTGATTCGCGGGATGCGCGATCCCCTGGCGGCTGATCCGCAAGCGTTGCTGAACACCGCTGGACTAAATGCGGGCCAGGCGGAAATGCATTGGGCGGGATACTACGCGCTCGACGACGCCATCGTACAGAAGCGCGCCGCAGTGGTACTGCAGCCTCCGCCGGGAGTGAAACTGAGCGTCGCGGATGGCGTCCTTCGGCCGGAAGGCGAATCGCCCGCGAACTGGGCCGCCGCGCTGCGCAATCGCGCGCTGCTGCTGCCCGGGATTCGCGAGGTGGACTTGTCGCAATTGACGGACACCGATCAGGCGGAATTTGCGCGACTCCTCCGCGCGGTGCAGTCCGCGACCCTCCGGTTTCCGCTAAGCAGTTCGGGGCTGACGCCACCGGAGGCGGAGTCGCTGCAGCAACTGGCGCCCGCCGTGCGGTCGCTGCTCGAAAAATCCTATTTGCTGCATAAACCGGTGACCGTGGACATCGTCGGACACAGCGACAGCACCGGCGCGGAAGCCACCAATCAGCCGCTGAGCTTGAGCCGCGCGGACCGCGTACTCGCACAACTGACGCGCGAGGGCATACCGAAGGGCGCATTGCACAGCCGCGGAGTGGCCGCCAGCGAACCATTACGAAAAGAAGAAAACGAGGAAGCGCGGCAGTATAATCGCAGTGTGACTTTTCGGGTGATCTCCGCCGCCGAACCCCCGACCGCCGCGGCCGCCGGTCTCCGGACGGGAACCCCTTAGCTACCCGTTATGCTCCTTAAAAAAATCTGCATGATCGGATCCTTTGCCGTTGGAAAAACCAGCCTCGTTCGCCAGTCGGTGCAGGGCTGTTTTTCCGAAACCTATAAAACCACGGTGGGCGTGAAGATCGACAATAAGGTCGTGCGCGTTGGGGCGGATGAGGTCACCCTGGTCCTGTGGGATTTGTACGGCGAAGACAAATTCCAAACCTTGCTGCGTTCGCACTTAAGCGGCGTCTTCGGTTACTTGCTGGTGGCCGATGGAACGCGCATGGCCACGCTCCACGAAGCCGAGGTTCTCGAAGCGAAAATGCGGCAGGAAATCGGCGCAAAGCCTTTTGTGTTTCTGATCAATAAGTGCGATCTTCGCGCGGAGTGGGAAATCGATCCGGCGCTGCAAGACGGCCTCACCGCGCGCGGCTGGGAGATTCTGCACACCAGCGCGAAAACCGGCGAAGGTGTGGAAGCCGCGTTTCAACGCCTGGCGGAAAAGATGTCGAGCTGACCATGGATGCCACGCTCCCAAATTTTCTGCGACAGCAAGGCTATGCGCTGTGCGAGTACCTCGGCGCGGGAGAATTCTTGCTGCTCGCCGAGCCGCCGCCGTGGTTCGCGGAAATCTGGAAATTGCCCGCAGAGACGGGTAAATCGCTGCGCCTCGGGGAGGTCTCCGCTTTTCTGAAAAGCTTTCTGGCCGATGCCGAAACGTTTTGGAATTCGCAAGCCGCGGAGGAACTGGCCTCCGGGGATTGGATCGAAAGCACGTGCGAACGCCGCGAAGTCCCGTTGCAGGCCGTGGCCCTGCGCGTTGCGGGAAAGCGGGTGCTGGCGATCCAAAGCCGCGCGACGGCCTTCGAGGAACGAACCCGCGTGTTGCAGACCGCGCGCGACGGGCTTTTGGTCCACGAGCGCTTGCTGAAAGAAATACAGAAAAAAGAGATCCTGCTGCACTGCATCGTTCACGACCTTTCCCAGCCGCTGACGGCCATGCGGGGCTGTTTCGAGTGCCTGGCGCTCGAAGGCGGTTCAGCACGAGCGAAACAGCTCGTGGACGTCGGAAAACAGCAATCCGAGCAGCAGGAAGAGATGATTCGCGAAGTGCTAAAGGCGTTCTCGGCCGATTTGCAGGACGCCATGCAAAGCGGCGAAAGCGCTCGCGAACTTCCGGATATTCTGCGGTGCGCTTCGGAAACGGTTGAGGCCTTCACTCCCGTGTTTCGCTCGAAGGGTTTAATTATTCGTCTTGATCCGCGGCTGCAGGGGCATGCCGCCTGGCGGGTGATGGGGGAACACACGCGCCTGAAGAGAATTTTTTCCAATTTGGTCGAGAATGCGCTGCGCTACGCGCCGTCCGGCTCGATCGTCACGCTGGGCGTCGAAGATGACGAGCCATATGTGAAAGCTTTTGTGGAAGATCAAGGGCCCGGCCTGCCCAAGGATTTTCTGGAATCGCGCGCCTTCAAACTCTTCTCCAAAGGAAAAGAAGGCGGCGGAAAAGCCGGGCTGGGGTTGTACTTCTGCCGCATCACCGTGGAGCGCTGGGGCGGCACGATGGGCTGCGAAGATGTGGTGCCGCACGGCTCGCGCTTCTGGTTTCGTTTGCTGGCGGCCAAGGAGCAACTCCGCCCCGTACAGCGCGGGAAAGACGCGCCGCAATCGGCCGCGGCGAATTCCGTCGCGCCGGGCGGCGCGCAGAAGAGTCCTGAATCTGCGAATGCCGAAATCGTCAGCACGTCCGCAGTAGCGGTCCGGCCGGCACGCCGATCCGGCTTGCGCATTTTGCTGGCGGACGACGATCCGGCCATTCGCGAATTGACGGAACTGCTGCTGGCACGCCAGGGCTACAAAGTGGTGGCCGTGAGCAATGGCCTGGAGGTTTTGCGCGTGCTCTCCAGCAGGCGTTTCGACATCGTATTGCTCGACGACGAGATGCCCAAGCTGGGCGGCGCGCAAACCGCGAGGCGCATCCGCGAGGAAGAAAAGCAAACCGGCAAACATCAGTTCCTACTGTCGCTCAGCGGAAATACTGGCCCGTCTGACACCCAACGCCTGCAAGACGCGGGCATGGATGGCTGCTTGAGCAAGCCCTTTCACGCCGAAGAGCTGAACCGCGCGCTGGAGGGTTTTGCGGTTCCGGCTACGAATCCGCCGGCGCCGGCGGTCGTGAAGGATGCCAATTCGGGCGAAGCGGAATTGCTTGCGCGTCTGGGCGGGGATCACAAACTATTGGTTCGGCTGATCCATACGTTTCTCAAGGATTATCCCAAGAAGGTTGGGGTACTGCGCGCGGCCGTGAGCGGAAAGGATGCCGCGGCGGTGGCGGCCGCGGCGCACGCACTCAAGGGCTCGATCAGCATATTTGGCGCCGCGCAGGCCAAACAGTACGCGCAAGAGTTGCAAGACGGCGGACGCAGCGGCCAATTGGACGGGGCGGCCAAAACCCTCGCGCGGCTGGAAGAAGAGATTGCCAAGGTAGAGAACAAACTGAGAGGATACACAACGCGAGTAGGTGGAGCGAAGTCAGGGTTTGGCGAAAGTAAGCCCCGCGGGCGCGCAAAGAAAAAGCGCGCCAAGCGTTAAGGTTTGCCCTGAGAGGTTCGTTTCGGTCTGGCTTGCGGAGCCGCCATGTCCAATATTTTGATCTGCGATGACGACATAACCACCCGCGAAATGCTCGGCGGAGTGTTGAAAACCAATGGCTTTACCGTGACCACGGTGTCGGATGGTCAGTCCGCCTTGAAAGCTTTCAAGAAGAAGAAATTCGACCTGGTGCTGCTGGATATCTGGATGCCAGGCATGACCGGACTGGAACTTTTGGGGCAACTGCAGAAAGAAAAAGAGATCCCGAAAATCGTGGTGATGACCTCCGATCAAACTCCGGAAACGCTGCTGGGCGCGCTGCGGGGAAAAGTCTACCAATTTATCGCCAAGCCCATCGAAGCGGACGCGCTGCTGGAACTGGTGCGCGAGGCGGTGGCTTCCGAGTCGGAATGCCCGGCGATTGAAGTACTCTCGGCGCAGCCGCACTGGGTGGAGTTGCTGGTGCCCTGCGACCGCTCGGTGGTCAGCCGGGTGCAGAGCTTTCTCGTGCGCCTGGAGTCCGACCTGCCGACGGAATTGCGCGAGAGCGTAGGTTTTGCGTTTCGCGAACTGTTGAACAACGCCGTGGAGTGGGGCGGCCGTCTGGATCCGAATCTGAAGGTGCGCATTTCGTTTATTCGCACCAAGCGCATGCTGATGTATCGCATTGACGACCCGGGGCCGGGATTTCGCATGGAAGAGCTGGCCCACGCCGCGGTGAATAATCCGGAGGATGATCCCCTGGCACACACCAAAGCGCGCGAGGCCAAAGGGCTGCGTCCCGGAGGTCTGGGGATTATGATGACGCAGCAGATGATCGATGAACTGGTGTACAACGAAGCCCGGAACGAGGTGGTGCTGGTCAAGTATTTGTAGCGATTCGCGAAAGACACCAACATCACAGTGCTGAACGAAGGCCAGAAGTGCTGAATGGCGCGATCAGCGTTACTAGCTCCCCGCTACTAACCCCTGGGGCTTTTTGAAAGAAGCACATTCTAAAGGCGGTTAAAGTCCTTTGTTTTGATACTCTTCTACAAGGCAATTATCCCTTGACAACAAGTAGATGATTTGAGATTATCTGCTCTGCGAGGCGTGTTATGAAGCCTAAACAGAGCATTCCCAAGCATTTGCGCTACACCGTCAAAGACTTTAACGCTGAATTCCCGACGGATGACGCCTGCCTAGAGCACGTCAAGGAAGAACGCTGGCCGGATGGCGTCACTCATTGCGATAAGTGCGGCATAGAGCGCAAGCATCACCGCGTGAGCGGTCGTACCGCGTATGCCTGCCAAGTGTGCGGCAATCACATCTATCCGCTCGCTGGCACGGTCTTTGAGAAGAGCACCACATCCCTGCGCACTTGGTTCTACGCCATGTATCTCATGGGTTCGACTCGTTGCGGTATTTCCGCCAAGCAGATTCAGCGGGAAACAGGCGTCACCTACAAAACAGCGTGGCGCATGTTCCGCCAGATTCGGAGTCTTTTGTCCGAGGATGGTCTGCAATTGGAGGGCTCGACGGTGGAGATGGATGAAACATTCCACGGTGGACACAGACGTACGCACTATTGGCGCGACAACAAGGTGCCTGTCGTGGGCATGGTCGAGCGCAGCACTGAGAAGCGCGTAGGCCGCGTTGTGGCTCGCGTTGCGCCTGACGTGACCAAAAAAACTCTGCATAGAATCGCGCGTGAATACATCCTGCCCAAGAGCATCGTGTTCACCGATGAACACGTTGGATACGATGGCTTAGAATTACAGGGCTACGCGCATCGCCGCATCCGTCACACCGCGAAGGTCTACGTCGTGGGCGACGTGCACACCAACACCATTGAGGGATTCTGGAGCACCGTTAAACGTGGCATTGGCGGCGTGTACCACAACGTCAGCGCGAAATACTTGCAGACCTACCTCAACGAGTATTCGTTCCGCTACAACCGCAGAGACCAAGGCAATTTGCTGTTCAAGAGGATTTTGGAGCAGGTTTCGCGGCAGGCGTCTTAATCGCTTTCGTCAGCAAGCCGTGGAACGCAGAGCGCGTGTACGGCTGTATCTTTTCTTCCGACTCTTTACGCGGTTTTAGTTTGCGGGTTCGCATTACCGAATCGGCGCGAGTCTTTCTTCCATGTCCTTGATCGACAACATAGCCTGTCGAATGCCTTCGGTAAGTTCCAAAAACTTATCGGCGTCAAAAATCGTTCGCTCGAAAAGAACAGCTTTTCCTGTGGGGACTATTTGTACGGGTACGGATGCGCCATTAAAGAAGGCCCTCTCTGGTTCCTGCGACGACAAAATAAAGCCCAATCGCTTCAAATCCTCGCCTAGCTGGTAAGCAGCGAGACGCAAGAAATCCAGTTCTTCTTTTTTTGCCTTTAGCTCGGCGTGCGCTTTCCCTAACACGGCATGTTTTTCTTGAACGGTCATTTCACTTGCGATACTAGCAGGGAACAAAAACCGAAACAAGCGCCAGGCGGCTTTAGTTTTTTGGCCTGTTATTTGTTCTCTTTGGCGCGCTTCCGCTCAATCTTTGGCTTAGCTATTTTACCAATCGCGACACGCCTAAATTGCATTCTGCGCTGGACGCCTGCTATCTCACAATAGGCTCGGAGATCGTCCTCTTTGATACGCTTCCATGCGTGTTTTTGGGCAATGATAGCGCGTAACGATTTGCGCACCTTCTTCCCTATACTTTGGTCACGTCCCCCACGTCGTAATTCCCACGCAGCGAAGTCGCATGCTTGGAGTTGTATTGCCGGAGGGTCTTCGATATCAGATGAATCCCCTTTGGGTCTGCCCTTCTTGAAAATCGGACTAGGAAAGCCGCTCTTATCCATCTCTGCCATCAGCATTCCCTTGCCTTCGTCACCACGCTCAAAGTAATAAGAAACAGGACGGTCGGATTTATAATCGTTCCGAATGAACGACCTGACCCCGGAAGCACAATACAGACCGCATAGAGCGTACTCGTTCACCCGTTTATCCAACTCGAAATCCTGATTCACACGCGAGTACACTTCTCGCGAGACAGCGAACGCCATACTGAAAATGGTCCAAGTGTTGGTTATCCCAATCAGCGAAGATAGGAAAGCCGCTCGCCGCAACTCATGCTTCCATTCTTGTCCAGCAAATGGGCCACGAGAACAGGTAAATTCCTTCATATGAAAATAGGGAACCTGATATTTTAGTAAGGTCAATCGCCATTCAGTTTCGAAGTGCGCCCACTCGTCCACACTGGAAACGTATCCGGCCACAACCACATCTCGGTCGTCGGCACCAGCGTCAAAATAAGAACTGTAGTCACTCAGGAAAATCATAAGATTCCTGCCGTGATACGCGGTGACCCAGTACGAGCGAGCCAAACGCCTGACCTCGACTTCCATCTCTCTTTTCCATTTCCATAGGTGCTGAGATTATCCGAACCGAAGTATACTTGTCCAGAAGGGATAATTGCCTTCTACAAGCGTTGATTTTAACTGGGTTACGTGTGTTCTTTGGTTGCTTGTTAGTTACGGTCGCGCTTGGTTGGCCGACGTTCGTTCGCCGGACACAAAAAAAGCGCCCCTTCGGAAAGCGGGCGCTACGAAAGTCAAAAAGCGGAGAGAGGGTCTGCAAAATTGGCTAGGCGTGTTTCTCTACGACGGCAATTGTACAGGATGATACCTACCGTGTCAAGGAAAATTTTCTGAAGATTTTGGGTTGCCGTGGTCCCCGCTGGGCAAAAGGCCGCAGGGCTCCGCAGACTCCGCCCTGCGCTAAAGGAGGGCGGTTGGGTGACGGAGGGGCTTAGGAGTCGCTGAAGAGGGCGGCGCGGGGCTGCTCTTTGGCCAGGGGTGGCGGGGCGGTGGGCTCGCTGAAATCGGCGGTCCAGTGCCAGTGGCGAATTTCCGGCAGATCCTCGAAGTGCTGGCGGATGTAGACGCTGTGTTCATGGAGCTTTTGCTGGAAGAGATCGATGGCGTCGGAGGCCTGAGAGCGCAGGCGGGTGACGTGCTTCAGGGCGTCGATGGCTAGATGGAAGCGGCTCACGCCGTTTAGAACCACCATATCGAAGGGAGTGGTGGTGGTGCCTTTGTCGTTGAAGCCGCGAACGTGGAAGCGGGCCTCGTTGGCGCGGCCGTGGACCATGCTGTGGATGATCCAGCGATAGCCGTGGAAGGCGAAAACCACATCGACGTCCTGGGTGAATAACTCATTAAAAGAAATATTGTCCATCCCATGGGGATGATCGTCCGGGCTCATCAGCACGCTGAGATCAATGACGTTGACGACGCGGACTTTTATGCCGGGGACATGTTTCTGGAGCAGCCAGGAGGCGGCGCAGGCTTCCATGGTGGGGACGTCGCCGACGCAGGCCAGAACGATGTCGGGCGGGCTGCCGCCGTCATTGGTGGCGAATTTCCAGATGGAGGCCCCTTGCGAGCAGTGCGCGAGCGCTTCCTCGCAGGTGAGCCATTGCAGTTCGGGTTGTTTGCCGCAGGTGACCACGTTGACGTAATTGCGGCTGCGCAGGCAATGGTCGAAGACGTTGAGGAGGCAGTTGGAGTCCGGCGGATAGTAGATGCGTACGACTTCGCTGCGGCGCTGAAGAACATTGTCGACGAACCCTGGGGCCTGGTGGCTAAAACCGTTGTGATCGTTGCGCCAGGCGTGACTGGTGAGCAGGACGTTCAGCGAGGCGATGGGGCGTCGCCAGGGAAATTCGAGGCACTGCTGCATCCATTTGGCGTGCTGGGTGACCATGGAATCGACGACCTGCGCAAAAGCTTCGTAGGAGGTCCACATACCGTGACGACCGGTGAGCAGGTAGCCTTCGAGCCAGCCTTCGCAGAGATGCTCGCTGAGCACTTCCAGGACGCGGCCGTCCGGCGCGAGATGGTCATCGATGGAGACGATTTCTTCCATGGTGGCGCGGTTGGTGGTTTCGAAAACGGCGTTGAGGCGGTTGGAGTTGGTTTCGTCGGGAGCGAAAATACGGAAATTGCGGGGATTTAATTTGATGACGTCGCGGAGATATTCGCCGAGTTTGCGCGGGGCTTCGGCGACGACCTGACCGGGACCGGGGACGGACAAGGCGTAGTGCGCGAAGTCCGGCAGGTCGAGGGCGGTGAGCAGGCGGCCGCCGTTAACGTGGGGGTTGGCACCCATGCGGCGATTGCCTGGCGGGGCTAGATCGGCGACTTCCGGTTTTAGGCGGCCGTCGTGATCGAAGAGCTCGTCGGGCTGATACTTGCGCATCCAGGCTTCCAGCATTTTCAGGTGCTCGGGATTTTCGCGCACGGTGGCGAGTGGAACCTGGTGGGCGCGGAAGGTGCCTTCGATGAGCACGCCGTCTACTTCCTTGGGGCACGTCCAGCCTTTGGGACTGCGAAAGACGATCATCGGCCAGGAAGGACGCGGCGGGGCGGCGCCATTCGGCGGTGGGCCGGTGCGGGCGGCTTTCCAGATTTCCAGGATCCGCGCGTAACAGGTGTCCAGCGCGGCGGCGAAGAGCTGATGCATGGTTTCGGGATCGTCGCCGGCGACGAAATGGGGAGTGTAGCCGAGGCCTTTGTAAAGGGCGGCGAGTTCCGCATCACTGGTGCGGGCGGCGACGGTGGGGCCGGAAATTTTGTAGCCGTTGAGGTGCAAGATGGGGAGAACCGCGCCGTCGCGCGCGGGATTCAAAAATTTGACGCTCTTCCAACTGCCTTCGAGCGGGCAGGTTTCGGCTTCACCATCGCCGACGACGCAGGCGACGATGAGTTCGGGATTGTCGAAGGCGGCTCCGAAGGCGTGGACGAGCGAGTAGCCGAGTTCGCCGCCTTCGTGCATAGAGTTGGGCGTGTGCGGGCCGCAGTGGCTGGGTATTCCGCCTGGGGTGGAAAACGAGCGGAAGAAGAGGCGCATGCCGTAGAGATCCTGGGTGATTTCGGGATGCACTTCGGTGTAGGTGCCTTCCAGGTAGGCGCAGGCGTTCATGGTGGGGCCGCCGTGGCCAGGGCCGGAGATGAAAATAATGTCGGCATCGCTTTGGCGGAGCAGGCGATTGAGATGCGCGTAGATGAAATTTTGTCCCGCGGAGGTACCCCAGTGGCCGAGGAGGCGCGGTTTGATGTGCTCTTTTTTTAGCGGTTCGCGGAGCAGGGGATTTTCTTGCAGATAGATTTGGCCGACGCAGAGGTAGTTGGCGGCATTCCAATAGCGATGGATCTGCCGCAAGAGATCGGCGGAGAGCGGGCCGGAGGATTTTGTGGCGGGTTCCGATGGCGCGCCGATTCTGGCTGGGGTTGGAGCTCTTACCACGGTGGACAGTGCGGCGTCGAATTCGAGCATTTTTGCTCCCGGTCAATATAGTGGCAGGATTTTGATGAATGATAAATTATTTCTCGCCGGAGAAACCGGTTTTGGGCGAAAGCACCGGGGATTCGGCTGAGCAGCGCCGCGATGGACGCCACTTTACAAACGCAGACGGCGTTAAGACAATGCCAAGAACGATTACGCTGAAACATTAAGATGACGTTGCAGGCGAGGAGAATTCTCTTTATGGGCTCTTTCAAGTCGGCGGTTTTCCGGCCTGTTCTATTCATCTCCATGGTGATGATGGCGATGCTGGCGCACGCGCTCATTTCGCGGCCGCAGGGCGCGCCGGTAGCGCATGCCGACGTGGAAAAACGTGTGGACAACATTCTCAGCCAGATGACGCTGGACGAAAAGCTGACGCTAATCGGCGGGACGGATACTTTCTATACCCGCGCAATTCCCCGTTTGCAGCTGCCCGCACTGCGGATGTCGGACGGACCGCTCGGCGTGCATGATTTCGGGCTGACCACGGCGTATCCCGCGCCGATTGCGCTGGCGGCGGGCTGGGATCCGGAATTGGCGCGGCGCACCGGAGTGGCCATGGCGCAAGATGCGCGGGCGCGTGGCGTGCATTTTATTCTGGCTCCGGGAATGAACATTTATCGCGCGCCGATGAACGGCCGTAATTTTGAATATCTTGGAGAAGATCCATATCTGGCGTCGCGCATGGCGGTCTCGCTGGTGGAAGGAATCCAGAGCCAGGGGGTGATGGCCACGGCCAAACATTTCGTGGCCAATAATTCGGAATATGGACGGCTGGATCACAGCTCCGATCTGGATGAACGGACGCTGCGCGAAATTTATTTGCCGGCGTTTGAAGCGTGCGTGAAAGAGGCGAAAGTCGGCGCGTTGATGGATGCGTACAATCTGGTGAACGGCACGTACATGACGGAGAACGGTTATCTGAACAACACGGTGGCGAAAAAACAGTGGGGTTTCGACGGCATCATCATGTCGGATTGGGGCGCGACGCATGATGGGATTGCGGCGGCGAACGGGGGACTGGATCTGGAGATGCCTTCCGCGGCATACATGAAGAAGCAGACGCTGATGCCGGCGCTGCAAAGCGGCACAGTTTCGCAGGCGACGATTGATGACAAGGTGCGGCGGATTTTGCGCAAGGCGATCGAGTTTGGTTTTTACGACCGGCCGCAGACGGATTTGAATATTCCACTCTATAACCAGGAAGGGCGGGAGGTGGCGCTGGAGTCGGCGCGCGGCGGGATGGTTTTGCTGAAAAACGAGCGTCAGATATTGCCGCTGGACAAAAATAAAATCAAGAGCGTGGCGGTGCTGGGTCCGGAGGCGTATCCGGCGGACATTGGCGGGGGCGGAAGTTCGCTGACCAAGCCGTATGAGTCCATCAGCTATCTGGAGGGCATCAGCCGCTATTTAGGTTCGGCGGTGCGGGTGCTGTCCGCGACGGATTCCTTGCCAGTAGCGGATATCGCGAGCGAGACGGATTTTGTGACGGCGCCTGGCGGTGCTTCGGGGCTCACGGGGGAGTATTTCAATAATAGCGATGTGAGCGGGACGCCCGCGCTGGTGCGTACCGACAGGACCGTTAATTTTTCCTGGGGTGAAGGGAGTTACGCGGACGGCGCGCCGGTGGATCACTTTTCCGCACGGTGGAGCGGCTATTTTGTTCCGAAAGAGAGCGACGACTACAAATTTTATGTGTCGGCGGATGATGGGGCGCGGCTGTACATCAACGATCAGCGTGTGATCGACGATTGGCACAGTCATGCGGAGACGCTGGACACCTACACGACGCATCTCGAAGCAGGAAAAAGCTACAAGATTCGGCTGGAATATTACGAAGATGTGGGCTCGGCAACGGTAAAATTCGGGATCGCGGGATCCGCGCGGCCGCTCAGCAAAGCGATGAAGGAGATTGCGTCGCGCGCGGACGCGGTGATCCTGTGCGTCGGTTTTGATGCGTTGGACGAAGGCGAAGGAGGCGACCGCACGTTCCGGCTGCCTGCCGGGCAGGACAGACTGATCCGCGAAATTTCCGCGATCAACAAAAACACGATTGTGGTGTTTACGGGCGGCGGAAATGTGGACATGACGCGGTGGATCGACGGGGTGCCCGCTTTGCTGCATGCGTGGTATCCGGGGCAGGCCGGCGGGTGGGCGCTGGCACAGATTTTGTTTGGGGAATACAGTCCTTCGGGGAAATTGCCCGCGTCGTTTGAACGGCGGTGGGAAGATAATCCGACGTTCCATAATTATTATCCGCAGAAGGGCGACAAGCGCGTGGCGTACAACGAAGGAATTTTTGTTGGATATCGTTACTACGATAAATCGGAAGTGAAGCCGATGTTTCCGTTTGGTTTTGGGCTTTCTTATACGACGTTCGCCTATAGCGATTTGAAAGTTACGCCAGGCGCGGCGGATTTGTCCGCTTCAGTGCGTGTTTCGTTTGATGTGAAGAATACCGGAGCGCGCGAAGGGGCGGAGGTCGCGGAACTGTACGTAGGTGACGGACACGCCAGCGTTCCACGGCCGGTGAAAGAATTGAAAGGATTTGCGAAGGTGAATCTGCAGCCGGGGGAGACGAAGCGGGTGACGTTGACGCTGGACCGGCGGGCGTTTTCGTTTTATGACGTGAAGTCGCAGGATTGGAAGGCGGAACCTGGAGAGTTTTCCATCCAGGTGGGAAGTTCTTCGGCGCAAATCCAGTTGCAATCCAAATTTGCACTTACGCAATGAGGAGCCGGGCTAAGGACTTTGTCTTGGGGGAAAATGGTAGGTGAAGGAGGCGCTGATGTAGGAGCGCAGGCGGACACCTACGATGCTCATTAGCGGCGAAGGTTCGAGGTCTTCTGTGGTTTGCCCCGTATAACCTTTGGCAATTAAAAAATTTGCGCCGAGATCCACGCGATTTTGTTTTAACGAGCGGAGGACGGCGCCACGGAACTCGGTGTTCGGCACACCGAAGGCGTCGGAGTTTGGGACGCCAGAAATTAGTTCGCCGAGAGGCTTGGCGCCGACGTACTCGAATTCGGCGCGGGCGCGGAGGTGGAAGGGGAGCAGATGGTCGACGGTGGCCAGGGCGTCGACGATCAAGCGCGGGGCTTCGGGGGTGGGCGTGCCGTCGGAAAGATCGCGCGCGTCGGCTTGCGACCAGGAGGCTTGGAGCATGCCGAAGTGGAAATAGTGGCGGGCGGTGAGGGTGAGATAACGGAGGCGGCCTGGGCCTTCGTCGAATTGCAAGCCGGTGTCGGGGTCGATTTTCGCGAGGGAGGCTTCCGTGGTGGTGTGGCCGAGGGTTAGACGGAATTCCGTGCCGGCGATGGTTTTGCCGGCTACCAGTTGATAGGAGTGAGAGCGGCTGATCAGCGTGCCTTGCGTGCTGCCGGTGCCGATGCGGGGATCGTTGGTGAAGAAGGCTTCGCCGGCGCTTATGGAAATATTTGGCAACCAGGAATTTTCATTGGGCAGGAACGATAGCGTGGCTTTGGGATTGTTGAAGCCGATCCATTGCTGGAAGGAATGAGCGGGGACGAGGAGGTCGTTGTTGTCGAAATTGATTTCGTCGCGGCGCCAGCCGAGGTAGTAGCGGAGATGTTTCGCGAGCGCGCCTTGCACTGCGATGTAGGGGGAAAGATCGCCGATGGTGATGTTGTTGGCGGAGACCTTTTGGAAAGGGCCGTAGACATTGGGATCGGCGGGATTGAAGAAATCGTAGTGGTCTAAATCGTCGCGGCGTGGGGCGTCGCGTTGATAGTCGATACCGGCTAAGAGCGAGAGGAAATCGCCGAACTTATTTATGTAGGTGGCGTTGGCGCTGGTGACGGTGCGGAATTCGCTTTGGCGGATGAGGCCGTCGCCAAAATTGGAGAAGAGAGACAAGTTGTAAGTGCGGAAAAAACTTGAGAGCTGAAGCTGCTGGGAACTGGTGAGATGCCAAACATCGTTGAGCGCCAGCAACGCGGTATGAGTTTGATCTTTTTGGCGAGGATCAATGGTGTCGTGGAAGTTCGGCATGTTGATGGGCGTCAGGCCGGGAACGTAAGACAATCCGTAGTAGCCGATGGCGAAGATGGTGAGATCGTGTTGGCCGAGGTGGAAGAGGCGGTAGGCGTTGAATTTGTACTGTTGGCGATGTTCGAGGCGGTCGAGGAAACCGTTGCCGTAGGAGGCTTCCAAGGTAATCCAGGCATGGGGGTTTGCCGCCGGACTCCAGCCGGCGACTAGATCGAGATCGCGGTAATCGCCGGCGAGGGTGAGGAACGGCGCGAACTGCGAGCGCAGGCCGTAGTCCGCGGCGAGATTTTGGGAGTGATTGCCCTCGCGAACATTGAATGCGCCGCCATCGGTCTCGACGCTGGCGATCGCAGCTGGCACCAGGATATTTGGATCGGCGTAGCCATTGCCGTGGGCGTTGGCGGAAAGATTGTTTGGCAGGAGATAGCTGCCGACTTGGATGTATTGGGCGATGGGCTCGCCGTGGTCTCCGGCAACACCCGGCGCAAAATATTGCGGGGCTTTGATGCCGCCCGAAGCGGTTTCGATGGGCAGACCGGGGATGGAGACGGGAGCGCCGGGGCGGCCAGGATTGGCGTCGAGAGTTTCGTCGCGGATGAGTACGCGCTGAGATGGATCGGGAGAAAGAATGCTTGCGTCTTTGGCATCGGGGGTTACCACGACGGATTGTTGGTTCGGCGTGATCCGCAGTTGAATTTCGAGGGTTAAAGGCTGAGCACGGCCCAGAAGAACAGTCTGGGTAAAGGGTGCGAATCCCGGGGCGGCAATTTCGAGGGTGTACTTTCCCGCGGCGGTAGTGAAGGAGAACTGACCTTCGTTTCCGGTGAAGGTGTGCTGGACAGTCTGGGCATCGGCGCCCGTGAGGCTGACGGCGGCATGAAAAACGAAGTTACCTTGCGGGTCGGCGACGCGGCCTTGCAGGCTGATGCGTTGCGCCGACGCGGGGTTGGGCAGCAATAGGGATGCGAGCAGCAAAACGTGCCATCTTGCGTAGCCGCCTGATTTCAAGAATCGCGATCGTGTCATAGACAATTTGCCGCGGACCGCGGATTCGCACAAAAAACACCACTGGCTCCATGTGCGTTTCATCGCGCGGAGCCGGATGCGAAAGTCGGACGGTAAAGCATACGTGGGATTTGCCTATGAGCGAAAAGGTTGCGAGAACATTGGCGGAAAGCGTGGCAATTGGTTAGAATCCGCGGCGGAGTTGTCTCCCGTAAGGCTCAGCCGCTCGTTTTCGTCTGGTGAGTGGGGCCTGGCGACTTTGGGTCTGGTGACTCGGGCCCAGCGAGATGGTACCGGCGGTGTGTTTGGTTTTGGCACTTGCCTACGTGAACCGAGAAAAGATGACAGCTGAAGGGTCGAAGAACGGAGTCACGCGGTTGGTGGATGCGCTGCCTATCTCAGAGATCGATGTGCTGTGGATGACGGCGGGACTGGGTTGCGACGGGGATACCATCGCGATTACGGCGGCCACGCAGCCGAGCATTGAAGATTTGGTGCTGGGGGCGTTGCCGTGGATTCCCAAAATAAAATTTCATAATCCGTTTTTGGCGTTTGAGAATGGCGAAGAGTTTGTGAAGTTTTTTCGCGACGCGGCCGACGGGAAGATTGCGCCGTTTATTTTGGTGATGGAAGGCTCGATTCCCAACGAAAAAAATAAGGCGGAAGGATATTGGGCGACGTTTGGGACGGATGCGAAGACCGGGCAGCCGATTACCACCTGCGATTGGATCGATGAATTGGCGCCGAAGGCCTGGGCCGTGGTGGCCGCGGGAACGTGCGCGACGTACGGTGGGATTCATGCGATGGAAGGGAATCCGACTGGTGCGATGGGTCTGGCGGATTATCTCGGTTGGAATTGGAAATCGTATGCTGGCATTCCGATTGTTTGCGTGCCGGGATGTCCGGTGCAGCCGGACAATTTTATGGAGGTGTTGCTTTATTTGTTGAACATGGCGGCGGGGCGCGCGCCGATGATTCCGCTGGACGACGCGTTACGTCCGACGTGGCTGTTTGGCGCGACGGTGCATGAGGGCTGCGACCGCGGAGGATATTACGAGCAGGCGCAGTTCGCGGAGGAATATGGCTCGCCGACGTGCATCGTAAAGCTGGGATGCTGGGGACCGGTGGTGCAATGCAACGTAGGCAAGCGCGGATGGATGGGGGGAATTGGAGGGTGTCCGAATGTTGGCGGGATTTGTATTGGATGCACCATGCCGGGCTTTCCGGACAAATTTATGCCGTTTATGAATCAGCCGCCGGGTTCGCTGCTATCTTCGAGCGCGGTGATGACGTATGGAAGGGCGATTCATGCGTTGCGCAGGTTTACGCAGGCGTCTTTGAATAAGGAACCGTTGTGGAGGACGCGGGCGAAGGGGTGAGGAAGAACTTCCCGGACGGATACGCCGTGCCTAGATGGGGCGAAGCATGCTGCGCCGCTACAAAGGCGATTGCGAGCGGTTGACGGCGGAATCCATTTGTCTGGGGCAGGCATCAGTAGGGGATAGGTTGGGAAAAAAATGGCGCCGGATTTTCTGACGGAAATGAGTTGGGGACGTGGCGATGCGCAAAGCGCCGAGGCGGATAAATCCTCCGGCCAATTATCGGAAGCGGAGGAGGCGCTGCAGGAACTCGCCGGCGTTTTTCTGCAACAACAGTCCGTCAATTCCAGTAGAAAAATTAATTTCGCGTTCGCATTAACGACCGGGGCGAGGCCGTCTTCTGAAGCGTCTTTGCCAAACCAAACGCCGAACCTGTTGCCGAACCTGGAAGCGAAGTACCGGGCGCTGGTGGAGCAGATTCCTGCCGTGGTGTTCATGGCGTATCTGGACGAAGGCATTGGGGAGGCGTACGTAAGCCCGGAAATAGAGACGGCACTGGGATTTTCGCAGAGCGAGTGGCTGGAAGATCCGGTGCGGTGGTATCAGCGGATTCATCCGGACGACAAGATGAGATGGAGCGTGGAAGCGGCGGAGATGTTCATGTCCGGGAAACCGTTGCGCTCCGCGTATCGCGTAATTGCGCGGGATGGCCGGGTGTTGTGGTTTCAGTGCGAAGCGAAGATGATTCGCCACGAGGATGGGCGGCCGTGGTTCATTCACGGTGTGGGATTCGACATTACCGAGCGCAAAGGCCTGGAAGAAGCGATTCTGGAGATCAGCTCACGGGAACAGCGGCGCATCGCGCAGGATTTGCATGACGGGCTGGGCCAGCACCTGACGGGCATCGCGTTCATGAGCAAAGTTCTCGAAGAAAAGCTTTCCGATAAGTCCTTACCCGAAGCGGTGGAAGCGGCGAAGATTGTAAAGATGGTGAATCAGGCCATCGACAACACGCGGCAGCTTGCAAGGGGCCTGCATCCCGTGGCGGCAGAACCGCTGGGACTACTGTCCGCGTTAAAAAAATGGGCCGACGAAGTGGAGGGACTGTTCCGCATTCGCTGCAGCCTGCATTGCGAAAAACCGTTGAGCATTTACGACGTAAATTCCGCAACGCACCTTTATCGTATCGCGCAGGAAGCGGTGAACAACGCGATCCGCCACGGAAAATCCAAAAATATCGCGATTCGGCTGGCCGGCAAGAATGGCGCCGGGATGCTGACCATTCAAGATGATGGAGAGGGTTTTCCCAAAAAACCTCCGAGCCAGCCGGGAGCAGGGCTGAGCATCATGAACTATCGCGCCGACATGATCGGTGGTTCGCTGAAAGTGCAGCAGAACGAGGACCGGGGAGTCACGGTGACGTGTATGTTCCCGATTCGCAGCATCGAATAGGAGCGTCCTTCGGTGGCGAGCAAAGCGCAGATGATTCCGCAAACGAGAAAATACAAAGTGCTGCTGGTGGACGACCATCCCATTGTGCGGCAAGGGTTGGCGCTATTGATCGATCGCGAGGCGGATCTGGCCGTTTGCGGCGAAGCGGAGGGGGCACATTCGGCGTTCCAGGCAATTGCCATAATGCGGCCGGACTTGGTGGTATTGGATATTTCGCTCAGTGGTCCCGACGGGTTGGACGTGCTCAAAGAAATTCGCACGAAGACGACCAATCTCCCGGTGCTGATTCTCTCGATGCACGACGAGAGCATCTACGCCGAGCGGGCCATGCGCGCCGGTGCGAATGGCTACATCATGAAACAAGAAGCGACGGAAAAAGTGCTGGTGGCGATTCGCAGAATTCTGCAGGGCGACGTGTATTTGAGCGATCGGCTGACCAATACCATGCTGCAGCAGCTGGCGCGCGGCGCTTCACCGTCGAAGGGCTCGCCGCTGCTGAATCTGACGGACCGTGAACTGGAAGTGTTCCGACTGATCGGCGCGGGACATGGGACGCGGCAAATTGCGGACGAACTGCACCTAAGCGTAAAAACCATTGAGTCTTATCAGGCACACATCAAGGAAAAACTTGCGCTGCGCAACGCCCGCGAGCTGGTGCAGCACGCCATTGAGTGGACGGTGAATCTCAACGGCGAGTACTAACCGGAGTAATCCGAAGTGTCTCGTATCAGGGATTCCCCTATGCTTCCTTACGACCCTCCCCGATGGAAAATTCGGCGTATGCCCGATTGTTAGACCGCGCCAGCCGTTGTAATTCTTACAATCGAAATTTTAGATAGTAGTCTGTCCCGCAGCGGGTCAGCTGCTTCTCTCGGGAAGTTATCGCGCTTCTCGGGTGTTCGCCCCGTTGTGTCTGCTGAGTGGCGGGGTGTTACGGGGGCTGCTCGTGCTGCGAGTCGTTTCCGGTGGGATTTAGAACCGCCCGAAAGGAGAGACTAGCAAATGACACCCGAAGCAGTTCCTTACGGACGAAAAACACAAAAAGCGTCTCCTGTCTCCGATGTGCATATCGTATGGATGACCTCTGGTCTGGGTTGCGATGGGGATTCCGTCTCGATCACCGCGGCGACACAGCCGAGCATCGAGGATGTTTTGCTCGGAGCCATTCCCGGATTGCCGAAGGTCCACCTCCACAATCCGGTGCTGGCCTATGAGAATGGCAGCGACTTCCTCAAGTTTTGGTATGACGCCGAGAAGGGGTTGCTCGACCCGTTCGTTTTGGTGGTCGAAGGTTCGATCCCCAACGAAAAGATTAAGAAGGAAGGCTATTGGGCCGCTCTGGGCACGGATCCGAAGACCGGTCAACCGATTACCACCAATGAGTGGATAGATCGGCTAGCGCCAAAAGCGCTGGCGATTATTGGCTGCGGAACTTGCGCGACGTATGGCGGCATTCACGCCATGCAGGGGAACCCGACGGGAGCGATGGGCCTGGCGGATTATCTGGGCTGGGATTGGAAATCCAAGGCAGGACTGCCGATCGTGAATGTGCCGGGTTGTCCGGTGCAGCCGGACAACTTCATGGAGACGGTGCTCTATCTTCTCTATCAGGTGGCGGGGCTGGCGCCGATGATTCCGCTGGACGACCAGTTGAGGCCGACGTGGCTGTTTGGAAAGACGGTGCACGATGGCTGCGACCGGGCCGGCTATTACGAGCAGGGCGACTTCGCCGAAGTGTACGGCTCGCCAAAATGCATCGTAAAGCTGGGGTGCTGGGGACCGGTGGTCAATTGCAATGTGCCGAAGCGCGGCTGGATGGCGGGCATTGGCGGCTGCCCGAACGTTGGCGGCATCTGCATCGGGTGCACCATGCCGGGTTTCCCCGACAAGTTTATGCCGTTCATGGACGAACCGCCCGGAGCGAAGATCTCGGCGGCCAGCATCAGCGTTTACGGCAAGGCGATTCGCACGCTGCGCTCATTCACCAACGCCACGGTGAACAAAGAACCGAAGTGGCGGCATCCAGGGACGGAACTCACCACTGGCTACAAATCCGGGGCGCACTAAAAGAATTAGCGAGAGATCAAGGAGAGAAAACGATGGCGACAATCACGTCCGCGGCAAAGAGCACGCCTACGGGTTCGCGAAAACTGGTGGAGATGAATTGGGATCCCATCACGCGCATCGTTGGCAGCCTGGGAATTTTCACCAAGATCGATTTCGAAAACCGGCAGGTGGCGGAGTGTCATAGCACCTCGTCCATCTTCCGGGGCTACAGCATTTTTATGAAGGGCAAGGATCCGCGCGACGCACATTTCATCACCAGCCGCATTTGCGGGATTTGCGGCGACAACCATGCGACCTGCGCGACGTATGCGCAGAACATGGCGTTTGGCGTGCGTCCCCCGGCGCTGGCGGAATGGATCGTCAATCTTGGCGAAGCGGCCGAGTACATGTTCGACCACAATATTTTTCAGGACAACCTGGTCGGGGTGGACTTCTGCGAGCAGATGGTGAAGGAGACGAATCCTTCGGTATATGCCAAAGCGGAGAAGACCGAAGCCCGGGGCGCGAAGCTGCACGGTTTCCGGACCATTGCGGACATCATGAAGGCGCTCAATCCTTTTGTGGGATCGTTTTACCGCGAAGCGCTGCAGATGAGCCGGATGACGCGCGAGATGTTCTGCCTGATGGAAGGTCGGCACGTGCATCCCTCGACGCTGTATCCGGGCGGCGTGGGCACGGTTCCGACGATCCAGTTGTTTACCGATTATCTCGTACGCTTGATGAAGTACGTGGAGTTCATGAAGAAGGTCGTGCCGCTGCACGATGATTTGTTCGACTTCTTCTACGAGGCGTTGCCCGGTTATGAAGAAGTGGGCAGGCGGCGCGTGCTGCTGGCGTGCTGGGGATCGTTTAACAATCCAGCGGTGTGCGATTACACGTACAAGAACATGACGCAGTGGGGCCGGGCCATGTATGTGACGCCCGGAGTGGTGGTCGACGGGAAATTGGTTTCCACCGATTTGGTGGACATCAATCTGAACATCCGCATCCTGCTCGGCAGCTCTTACTACGACGGCTGGGAACACGGTGAAAAATTTGTGAAGAACGATCCGCTGGGGAATCCTGTGGATCAGAACCATCCGTGGAATCAGACGACCATTCCGCGGCCGCAGAAGCGCGACTTCGGCGGCAAGTACACCTGGGTCATGTCGCCACGCTGGTTGGACAAGCGGACCGGCGATCACCTGGCGCTCGACACCGGCGGAGGACCAATTGCGCGGTTGTGGTCCACGGCGCTGGCTGGTCTGGTGGACATCGGTTACGTGAAGTCAACGGGAAGCAGCGTGAAGATGTATCTGCCGAAGACCACCTCGCTGCCGGAAGTCGAGTTCGAGTGGAAGATTCCAAAGTGGAGCAACGCCATCGAACGCGACCGTGCACGGACGTACTTCCAGGTGTATGCGGCGTCGTGTGCGCTGTACTTCATCGAGCAAGCTCTGGGGGAACTGCACGCGGGACGAACGCGGACGTGGAATGAATTCACTGTTCCTTCGGATGCGATTGGATGCGGGTTCCACGAAGCGGTGCGTGGCGTGTTGTCGCATCACGTGGTCATTCGAGACGGCAAAATCGCCAACTATCATCCGTATCCGCCGACGCCGTGGAACGCTAATCCCCGCGACATCTACGGGACGCCCGGGCCCTACGAGGATGCCGTGCAGAATACCCCGATCTTCGAGGAGAATGGCCCGGACAAGTTCAAGGGCATCGACATCATGCGCGCGGTGCGGAGCTTCGATCCGTGCTTGCCTTGCGGCGTGCACATGTACCTGGGCAACGGAAAGGTGCTGGAGACGCACCATTCGCTGATGTTCGGGCAGAACGTTTGACGTTCCAAGACGTCCGGTAGTAGAAGCGGCGGTGATGCGGGCAAGAGGCTGACGCGGTGATGCCAGTCGGCCTCTTGAACCGCACCCGCCCGCTTCCGTTTCCGTCTGAAGGAGACTATGGCGCAGGACACAGCGTTGCAGAAACAGATTCAGCGCATCGGGGAAATTGTCGAGCAACTCGAAGCGACGGCCGATCCGAGTGTGCGATCCATGGCCAAGGAACTCCTTGAATCGATCATGGCCCTGCATGGGGCGGGTCTCGAACGAATTCTCGAACTCGCTTCGCAGTCCGGTGAAGCGGGAGCGGCGATCGTGCAGAAATGCGGGCGGGATGAACTGGTCAGCAGCTTGCTGCTGCTGTATGGCTTGCACCCTGACAATTTGGCCACGCGCGTAGCGCGTGCGCTGGAAAAGTCCCGTAGCTACCTGGAAAAGCATGGAGGCACCGCGGAGTTGGTTTCCGTGAACGAGGAAGGCGAAGTTCGGGTTCGCCTGGCAGTTGCGACTACGACGGGCTGTGGATCTTCGGCTTCGTCGCTCAAATCGACGCTGGAGGCCGCCATGCAGGACGCCGCCCCGGATGCGACGTCGATCGTGGTGGAAGAAACGGGTGCGTTGACGCGCTCCGGATTTGTTTCTCTTGCCCAGCTTGAGAGCGGCCACAACATGGCGGCGCTGTCCGCGTCGCGGGCGCAGCGGAGCGGTGACTGAGATGGCACCGGCGATTCCGCCGCAAGAAGGCAACGCCTTTGCCGCCCTGCGGCAATTCGCGCGGAAACGGGCGCCCGTGGAGCGCTGTGAAATGTGCAGCCGTGAACTCGCCACCGAGCACGACCACTTGGTCGAGCCCATCAACCGCCGGCTGATCTGCTCGTGCGTAGCGTGTGCGATTCTTTTCGACGGGCAGGACGGCACAAAATATAAGCGCGTTCCGCGGCGTGTGTTGTTCCTCCAGGATTTCCAGCTCAGCAACGAACAGTGGGACGGCTTGATGGTTCCCATTGAGATGGCCTTTTTCTTCAAGAGCACGCCGCACGGAAAGATCATCGCTCTGTATCCCAGTCCCGCGGGACCCACGGAATCGCTGCTGTCACTCGAAACCTGGGTGGACATCGAGCAGGCCAATCCGATACTGAGCCAAATGGAGGCTGACGTAACGGCTTTGCTGGTGAACCGCGTGGGACATGCGCGCGGGCTGACGCCGGCGGAGTATTACCTGGTGCCCATCGATGAGTGCTACCGACTGGTGGGCCTGATTCGTGCGCATTGGCGCGGGCTATCCGGAGGCACGGAAGTTTGGCGCGAAATCGGCGGTTTTTTTGCCGCTCTTAAGAAGCGATCAGGAATCGTCACCGGGGCGGCGCATGCCTGATCTGCAATTGACCGTCGAAGGCGCGGAGGTCGTCGAGTACGCGGCCGCGCCGTTGCTGGCATTCAAGCTGCGCATCGTCAACAGCCCACGCGAACAGATTGTTCATACCGTGGCGCTGCGCGCGCAAATCCAGATCGAAGCCAGCCGCCGGAAGTATGATGCCGCGGAACAAGCGCGGCTTTTGGATCTTTTTGGCGAGCCGGATCGCTGGGGCCAGACACTGCGCAGCATGTTGTGGACCCATGTCAGCGTGGTTATCCCCAGTTTCACGGGCAGCGGTCTGGCCGACGTTCCCGTGCCGTGTACGTTTGATTTCAACGTGGCGGCAACAAAGTATTTTCATGGCGTGACCAACGGGGATTTGCCGCTGTGTTTTCAATTCAGCGGCACGGTTTTCTATCAAGGAGAGGATGGCACGCTGCAAGTTGCGCCCATTTCCTGGGACAAAGAGTCCAAGTTTCGCTTGCCGGTGAAGGTCTGGAAAGACCTGATGGACGCGCACTATCCCAATTCCGCGTGGCTCAATCTGCAAAGAGACACGTTTGAGAAACTCCATCAATACAAAATGCGTGAAGGCATTCCAACCTGGGAAGAAGCGCTGGAGAGAGCGCTGAATGCTCTGGCAGAAACGGTGCGAACATGAACGCCGCGCTCATCGACGGTATCGTGAAAGCCGTGCTCTACGAAGGGTACATGCTCTACCCTTACCGCCCTTCGGCGGTGAAAAACCAGCAGCGATTTAATTTTGGCGTGATTTACCCGCGTGCCTACAGCGAAGCGCAAGGCGGCACGGACGCGTGGACGATGCAGACGCAATGCCTGGTACAGGGAAGTGCCGAATCGCAGTGTGTGGTACAAGTGCGGTTTTTGCGGATGGTGGACCGTACGATTGGGAAACTGCGAGACACTTGCAATGAATTTTCCTCCGTTAAGGAAGCAGACATCGAAGAAGTCGACCGGCTGGAAGTCAACGGCAAGATGTATCAGCCGTGGCAAGAAGCGGTCGAAGAAGATATTGAGGTCACGGAGTTTAATCTTTCCACTCTGGCGTTGCAGCCGATGCAATGGCCGTTCCGCTTCTCCGCCAAGCAGGAAAGAGAACCGCTGCTTGACGAGTGCGGCGCGATCGCGGGAATTGTTCAGCGCGATAAGAGCAGCATCGCGGGCATGATCGAGTTGACCGCTGAGAGTGCGGCACCGGGCCTTTTCAAACTCACTGCCCGCATCTCCAATACTTCACGTAGCGAGGCGCATGGTCCCATCCGCCGCGAGGCGGCGCTCTCGCGCGCTCTCGTTTCCGCGCACACCATTCTGGAAGTGCGCGGCGGCGAATTTGTTTCACTGGTCGATCCGCCGGAAGCGTGTCGCGAATTTGCCGCGACCTGCCAGAACGTCGGAACCTGGCCGATTCTTGTTGGAGACGAAGGCACGCGCGACACCATGCTCTCATCGCCGATCATTCTCTACGATTATCCGCAGATTGCTCCGGAAAGCCCCGGTGATCTGTTCGACGGCGCGGAGATCGACGAAATTCTATCGCTGCGCATTTTGACCATGACGGACGAAGAAAAGCAGGAGATGCGGCAGACCGATGACCGCACACGCAAAATCCTGGAACGCACGGAATCCATGCCGGGCGAGCAATTCATGAAATTGCACGGTGCGCTCCGAGGACTGCGCGCGGTGAAAGGGGAGAGGCCATGAACGAGTGGGAATGGCAGCTCCTGGAAGACAAAGCACCCGTGGAATCGTTTGAGATTCGCGGCGTGCAGGTACGGCGCGGCGATCGCGTGCGGCTGTGTCCGCGCGCCGGCGGAGATATTCTCGATCTCGCGCTGCAAGGCAAGATCGCCACGGTTGAGTCCATGGAGCAAGATTACGAAGGCAAGCTGCACGTGTGCGTGGTGGTTGACGATGATCCCGGCAGAGACATCGGCCTGATGCGCCAGCCCGGGCACCGGTTTTTTTTCGACGCGAGTGAAGTCGAACCTGTTCCGCAAGGCGAACAGCCGCAGCCCACGGAAACAAAAAAAATTCTCGTTGCCTGCATCGGGAATATTTTCCTGGCGGACGATGGCTTCGGCGTGGAAGTCGCCAGCCGCCTCGCGCAACAAATTTTCCCGTCAGGTGTGCGCGTGGCGGATTTTGGAATCCGCGGCTTTGACCTGGCGTACGCGCTGATGGAGGGCTACGAGACCACCATTCTCGTCGATGCTTATCCCGGCGAAGGGCAGCCCGGCACAATTTTTGTTATGGAGCCCGACCTGGCGGGAATAAATTCCGATGAAGCGCAGCCAGGTGTTGTCGATGCGCACGCGATGAATCCCTTGAATGTTCTGCGCATGGCCGTAAGTATGGGCGGGCAGCTAAAACGAGTGCTGCTGGTTGGCTGCGTGCCGGAAACCCTCGGGCCGGAAGAAGGTCAGATGGGACTGAGTGCAACCGTCACCGTCGCGGTCAACGAAGCCGCGCAACTCATCCCTTCGCTCGTGGCACGAATTCTTGCGGGAGAGTTTCCCGCAAAAAAACAAAGTCCATCGCTTAAAGGAGACGCCCATGGCGATTGAAATCATGAATCACAGCGAAGAAGCAACCGGAACGGACAAGGAGACTCTGTACATGCTGGGAGGCGTGGCGCTGGTAATTTTTGGCGCCGGGCTGGTGCTTTCCAATCGCACGGTGCGCCGTTATCTCGGGCAAATGGGCGTGGGAAATTTTGCCTCGGCGGCGTTGCCGGATATCGAGCGGTATTTCCGTTTGCGCTCGATGTAGCTGGAGGCCATTGTGCGGGAACAGCGCTACTTTTTTGTCGCTTGCGGCTCGAAAAACCGTGAATGAGCATCCAACCAAACGCGCGATAGGTATTAAGGACTTGGGCCATGCAGCCGGCCGTGCGGAGGGGACTTGCGCCCGTGAAATATCTGATCGATACCGCTGCGAGCAGGTTCAGCGTGCAGGCGTTTGCCACCGGCATGCTTTCCTCGTTTGGCCACAATCCCATTATCGGCATTCGCGATTTCGACGGGCAGGTGGAGTTCGTTCCCGAAACCTATGAACAAGCGTCGATGCGGCTGACTTTGCGGACCACCACACTCGAGGTTCTGGACGAAATGAAGAGCAGCGATCGTCAGAAACTCGAACAGTCGATGAATGAAGAAGTGCTGGATGTAGTGCATTTTCCCACGGCCGTATATGAGAGCAAGAAAATAACGGTGCAGAAAGTGAGTGGCGATCTTCTGGCGGCGCATGTGATGGGGCAGCTTTCTTTCCACGGCGTGACCCAGGGGCAATCGCTGGATGCGCGCGTGACGGACATGGGGGCAATGCTACGTATGTCCGGAGAATTTTCTCTGCGGCAATCGGACTACGGAATCAAACCCGTATCGTTCGCCGGGGGAACTTTGCGGTTGAAGGACGAGCTCAAATTCCAGTTCGAGTTTGTAGCGCGACGGCAAGATTAATCGGAGAATGGCCGCTACAGGAGCTTGGTCAAAGGAGCTGCGCCGTGTGCCTTGCGATACCGGGAAAGATCGTCGAGCTGGATTTGCTGAATGCCAATCAGGCGGTCGTGGACGTCGTTGGCGTGCGCCGCAAAGTCGATTTAGGGCTCTTGGCGGATGATCCGCCGATTGCTGGCGACTGGGTACTGATCCACGTAGGCTTTGCCATGAGCAAAATCAGCGAAGCGGATGCCGCGGATCAAATGCGCACACTGAACATGCTTGGCGAAGTAGATGCCGCCATGGAAGAGGTGTGCGGATACGGCTTGGAAAACGACGAGCACGGTGAATCGCCGCAGAGATGGAAGCAATAGCGTGGGAGCGACGAAGTTAAACGCCGTGAGGTGGAAGCCATGAGATTCGTTGACGAATTTCGCGCGCCGGGACTCATCGCCAAGGCCGGAGAAGAAATTCGCCGGCTTGCCGATCCGCGTCGCCACTATCGCATTATGGAAGTGTGCGGCGGACACACGCATGCCATCTATCGCTTCGGCCTGAAGGATTTGCTTCCGGAAAATGTCGAATTGATTCACGGGCCCGGCTGCCCCGTTTGCGTGCTTCCCATGGGCAGAATCGATGACGGCCTTTCCCTCGCCGCGGAACCGAATTTTATTTTTGCGGCATTTGGCGACATGATGCGCGTTCCCGGCACGCACGGCAGCCCGCTGGAATACAAAGCGCGCGGCATGGATGTGCGCATCGTGTATTCCCCGGCCGATGCGCTGAAGCTGGCGCGCAACAATCCGGAAAAGCATGTGATGTTTTTTGCCATCGGGTTTGAAACCACCGCGCCCTCCACCGCGTTGACGCTGACGCGCGCGAAAGCAGAAGGCCTGCGAAACTTTTCCGTGTTTTGCAATCACGTGACCATTATTCCGGCCATCCGCGCGATTCTCGACTCTCCAGACATGCGTCTCGACGGCTTCGTCGGCCCGGGGCACGTTTCCACGGTGATCGGTTGCCGTCCCTACCACTGGATCGCCGAGGATGCAGGCAAGCCCGTGGTGGTCTCCGGATTCGAGCCGCTGGACATTTTACAATCGATCGTGATGCTGCTGCGGCAGCTGCGCAACGGCGAGGCCAAGGTCGAAAATCAGTACAAGCGCGTGGTTCCGTGGGAAGGGAATCGCGCGGCACTGCGCGCCATGGGAGAGGTATTTGAACTTCGTCCCTATTTCGAGTGGCGCGGACTCGGTTTCATTTCGCAATCCGCACTGAAAATTCGTGCCGGTTACGCGCAATGGGATTCCGAGCAGCGTTTCTCCGTCCCGGGGGTACGGGTCACCGACCCGAAAGCGGCGCAATGCGGCGAAGTGCTCAAGGGCGTGCTGAAGCCGGCGCAATGTAAACTTTTCGGTAACGAATGCACGCCGGAGAAACCTGTGGGCGCGCTGATGGTTTCGTCCGAAGGCTCTTGCGCGGCCTACTATAACTACGAGCATCGTAAGCCTGTTACTATCGCCAACGCTGCGGTGACCAGCGCCGCAGCGAATTAAGCGAACAAACTCCCATGGCCACTCCCGCCAAGAATAGGTTCCGCGAACCGCAGATCGAAATGGCGCATGGCGCCGGCGGCAAAGCCAGCCGCAGGCTCGTTGAAGGATTGTTCGCGCCCCTGCTTTTCAGTTCCTCGCAAGGTCCGCTGGCCGACGCCGCGCACATTCAGATCAACGGAACGCGCATCGCTATGACCACGGATAGTTTTGTGGTCAAGCCGCTGCGTTTTCCGGGAGGCTCGATCGGAGAGCTGGCGATCAACGGGACGGTGAACGACCTTGCAGTCTCGGGCGCGAAAGCCGAAGCGATCGTCGTGACGTTCATCCTGGAAGCTGGATTGCCGACCGATGTACTGGAAGCGGAAGTGCGCGCCATGGGGCAAGCAGCGGAAAAGGCCGGAGTGATTATCGCCGGTGGCGACACCAAAGTTGTCGAGCACGGACAGGCCGACAACATGTATATCACCACCACGGGAGTGGGGAGACCGATTCCCGGAGTCGAGATTTCGCCGCGGTCGGTGCGTCCAGGCGACAAGGTTTTGCTTTCTGGCCCGATTGGAGATCACGGCATCACGATCCTGTTGGCGCGGGGCGATCTGGATTTGGAGGCCGAACTGTTTTCCGATACGCGCTCGGTGCTGCCACTTGTTCAGGCGCTGGTGCGCGAGGCTGGCGCAGGGGTGCGCTGGATGCGGGATCCCACGCGCGGCGGCGTGGCCACTTCGCTGAACGAGTTGGCACGCGACTGCGGCCAGGGCATTGTGCTCTTCGAGGAAACAATTCCTGTGCGCGATTCGGTGCGCGGCGCCTGCGAACTGCTCGGCCTCGATCCTCTGCACATCGCGAATGAGGGACAATTTCTCGCCGTCGTTTCCGCCGAGCTTGCGGAGTCCGCATTGCAAGCTTTACGCGCAACGCCCGGCGGCGAAGCAGCGGAAATGATCGGCGAAGTTCGCGAACAACCTTGCAGCGCGGTTTTGGTGACGACGCTGTACGGCGGAAGCCGCCTCGTGGATATGCTTGTCGGCGATCCGCTGCCGCGGATTTGTTAGGACCCACCATGGCGACGGGCCTCGCACTCACGGCACAAATCGAGCAGCGCCTGCTGGCGCGCAATTCATTGTTTGCATCATTTTTTGCCGGTGAAGCTTCGCGATTAGCGGTGGCTTGCCGCGAAATGTCCGAACGCTTTCTTCGGGGAGGACGATTGCTGGCTTTTGGCCGCGGTCCGTATGCCACGGATGCGCAACATGTCTCCGTGGAATTCGTGCATCCCGTGATCGTCGGCAAGCGCGCGCTCCCGGCGCTGGATCTTTCGTTGGCGTTTGAACCGTGGCTGAAAGTACTGGTGCGCCCACAGGATATGGTCATGGGTTTTGGTCCGCCCGAGGGCGACCCGGAAATCTGGTCCGCGCTGGACGCGGCGCACGAACGCGGCGCGATGACGTTTGCCTTGCCTGGAGGCGACGGCTCCTACGCCGCCGCTGCGGCGACGCAAGACCCGTTCATGCACCAGGAATTGATCGAAATTCTCTATCACACGCTGTGGGAGACCGTGCACGTCTACTTTGAACATCGTGAACTCGGTCACGACGTTGGCGAAGCTGGGTTCCTCTATCCGTTTCTCGGCAAAGCAAAACAGGAAACGTATGACGTCGGCGCGGAAGTCGCAGCATCCATCCAGATGAAAGTGCACGATGATGCGCTGCTGCGTGCGCGTGTAGCGCGGGAAGAATCGGAAAAGGTCGCCGGCGCGGCCCTTGCGATACACGAACGCCTTGAAGAAGGCGGCAAGTTGATTATTTTTGGCAACGGAGGCTCGGCGACGGATGCGAATGATTTCGCGATCGATTGTGTGATGCCCCCGGCGGGGTACAAAGCGGTTTCGGCGATTTCGCTGTCCATGGAGCCGGCGAATATTTCCGCCATCGCCAACGACGTGGGCACCGAACTGATTTTTCAGCGGCAGTTGATCGCGCAGTCGCAACCGCATGATGTGGCCATCGGGATCTCCACCAGCGGCGGATCGAAAAATATCGTGATGGCGCTCGAAGAAGCGCGAAAACGCGGCCTGCTCACCGTGGCGCTGCTCGGCTATGACGGAGGAGAAGTGCTGCGGCGTAGCTTGGCGGATTTTCCGCTTATCGTGCGTTCGGACTACATTCCACGCATTCAGGAAGTTCAGGCGTCCATGTATCACCTAATGCGTGAGACGCTGGAGGGTTTTAGGCATGGCTAACCTCGAGCTCTTCGGAACGGCAAGCTGTCCGTATACCAGCGAGATGCGCGAATGGCTGGAATGGAAGGGCAGCGAGTTCACGGAATACGACGTTGAACGCGACCGCAGCGCACGCGAGCGCATGCACCAACTGGCGCAACCGCCATTCACGGTGCCACTGCTGGTCGAGGATGGCAAAATTGTGCAAGTTGGCTGGCAGGGCCGCGGTTGCGTGGTGAACGCAAGATAGATTCCATGCAAACCGCTTACTCTATCAAGGTGCGCGGCGTGGTACAGGGCGTAGGGTTCCGCCCGTTCGTCTATCGCGTTGCACGAGAACACGATTTGCAGGGCTGGGTCCTAAACGCCGAAGAGGGCGTGGAGATTCATGTCGAGGGAGATGAGCAAGCGCTCCGATACTTCCTCGACAAAATCAAAACGCGGCCGCCGGAAGCTGCGGTGATCTCCGAAGTGCGTCTCGAATCCGCGGAGGTTTCCGGGTTTACGGAATTCGCCATTCGCGAAAGCGTTGGCGAGCGGCAGCCAACGGTACGTATCTCTCCAGATTTGCCGGTCTGCGGGAATTGCCTGCAGGAGGTTTTCGATCCACACGACCGCCGCCATCATTATCCGTACATCAATTGCACCAACTGCGGTCCGCGCTACAGCGTCATCCGCCGTCTGCCTTACGATCGTCCCAATACCACGATGGCGGAGTGGCCGCTGGATGATCCCTGTGCGGCGGAATATGGCGATGTGGCGAACCGGCGCTTCCACGCGCAGCCGGTAGCCTGTCCCGCGTGCGGTCCACATTATTATTTCCAATCCGGCGAAGAAATTGTGCGCGGCGATGAAGAAGCGATTCGCGAGGCCGTGAAGTATCTGCGATGCGGCAAAATCGTGGCGGTGAAGGGGCTTGGCGGTTACCACCTGGCCTGCGATGCGCAAAATGCGGAAGCCGTGAGCGCCATGCGCGAGCGAAAATTTCGCAAAGAAAAGCCGTTCGCGGTGATGGCGAAAGACATTGAAGTCGCAAGAAGTTTGGTGGAACTTACCGCAGCAGCGGAACAACTGCTGAACTCCGTCGCGCGGCCAATCGTACTGGCGTCAGCGAGGACTATTTTCCCGGGGGTTGCGCCGGAAAACGACGAACTCGGCGTCATGTTGCCATACACGCCGTTGCATTCCCTTTTGTTTGCCGCTGGCGCGCCGGAAATCCTGGTGATGACCAGCGCGAATCGCTCGAGCGAGCCCATCGTCTACAAGGATGGAGACGCGCTGCAGCAACTCTCCGGCATCGCCGACGGTTTTCTCATCGGCGAGCGACCGATCGCCCGCCGCGTGGACGATTCCGTGGCGCGCGCAGGCGCTTTCGGCACAACTGTACTGCGCCGTGCACGCGGATACGCGCTCAGCGCCGCCATGTTGCCAACGACCCGTCCCATCCTGGCTCTCGGCGCGGATCTCAAAAATTCCATAACGCTCGTTGTCGATGGGCAAGCTTTCGTCAGCCAGCACATCGGTGACCTCGAGCACTACGAAGCGCTCTGCGCCTTCCGCGAAACGGCACAGGACCTACTGTCGATGTATGAAATCGATCCAGGCGAATTGTTGGTAGTTCACGACGCGCATCCGCAATATGCGTCAACGATGCACGCCAGCGAACTCGCCGCATCCGAAAAAGTTGCCGTGCAACACCATCGCGCGCACATCGCCTCCGTACTGGCCGAACGCGGCGTCTGGGACCAGCGGGTGATCGGCGTGAGTTTCGACGGCACCGGTTACGGCGATGACGGCACGATTTGGGGCGGTGAAATATTCGCCGGCAGCATCCGCGAAGGCTTCACGCGCGTCGCACATTTGCGCAGTGCTACGTTGCCTGGTGGCGATGCCGCCGCGGGTTGCCCGGTGCAGGCGGCAGCAGGTTTTTTGGCGCACCTCACGGAGCTCCCCGATTTGACGGCTCCGCCGTTTGCATTTCCGTCACGGTATCTGGACGCGCTGAAACTTATAGACGCAAATGTTCGTTGTTTCGCCACGACTTCTGTGGGGCGTCTGTTTGACACTGCAGCTGCGCTATTGGGCCTCACGCGCGAGATCACCTTCGAAGGCCAGGCGGCAATGTGGCTGGAGCGCCTTGCGACAAGGGCCTTCACGAGCGATGCCTATCCCTTCCCATTTCTGAGCAATGAACTGGATTTTCGCCCGCTGCTCGGTGCGGTGATCAGCGATATGCTGCGCGGCCGGGATAAAAGCGAAGTCGCGCGCGCCTTCCAGCGCGGAATCGCCGCGGGCCTGCGCGATGCCGTGATCGCCATTTGTCGCGCACAAAACGCCGATACCGTGGTGCTTTCTGGCGGTGTTTTTCAGAATGAGTTGCTCCTGAGGGATTTGAAAGATCTGTTCGTAGTGGAAGAACTGCGAATCTGGACCAATCATGTGGTTCCGGCCAATGACGGAGGAATCAGTCTGGGCCAAGCGGCGATAGCCGCGTTCGCGAATCATGCCGGGCCGGCACTGCTGGAAGAATCGGCTTCCGCAGGGATGGCGCACGTAACGTAGAGCGTTTGGTGAACAATGCTATTTTTATTGCTTTGCGGCTCGAGGTGAAACTGACTCATGCATGAACTCTCGATTGCCATGAGCATCGTGGAGATGGCGCAGGAAGAAGCGGAGAGCCGCGGCCACGTGCGGGTGCAAGCGGTGCACCTGCGGCTGGGGCTGTTGACTGGGGTGGTAAAAGAAGCATTGCTGTCTTCCTACGAAATGGCTTGCCACGCCACGCCGCTGGCAGGCTCGCAACTTTTAATCGAAGAAGTTCCCGTTGAGGTTTATTGCCCCAAGTGCGAGGCGCCTCGGCAGGTGTCTTCGATACAGTGGTTTTGTTGCCCCGAATGCGCGACGCCAACTCCCACGGTGCTGCACGGAAGAGAACTGGAAGTGGTAGCACTGGAGATCAAAGAATGAGCGGCGAACCTCGTTTGGTGGAAGTAAGAAAAAACGTGCTGAAACAAAACGATGTGATCGCACGCGCTCTGCGGGAGCGTTTTCGCGAAGCGGGCGTGCTGGCCGTCAGTCTGGTGTCGAGTCCGGGTTCGGGCAAGACCGCGTTCCTGGAAAAAACGCTGACAGTTCTGCAACCACGTTACCGGGTTGCCGCGCTGGTCGGCGACCTAGCCACGGAAAATGACGCGGCGCGGCTGGCGCGCAGTCATGCTCCGGTGAAACAAATCATCACCGGGACGGTCTGCCATCTCGAAGCGGCGATGGTGCAGAACGCGCTGGAAGGCTGGGAACTCAGTAATCTGGATTTTCTGTTTATTGAAAATGTTGGCAACCTGGTGTGCCCGTCGTCATACGATCTCGGCGAAGACCTGCGGTTCGTGCTGCTCTCGGTAACCGAAGGCGAAGACAAGCCACTGAAATATCCAACGATATTCAACAGCGCCGACGTCGCGGTAATCACAAAAGCGGACCTCGCGGGTGCCGTGGAATTTGATGAAGCTGCCGCAATGCGGAACATCCGAGCGGTGCGCCCCGGCATGGAGATTTTTAAGGTATCCGCGAAGACCGGCGCAGGGATGTCCGAATATCTGGAGTTCCTCGGGCACCGCCGCGCGGCCTCACGCAGCGTCGCCGCCGCCAGCTGAAAGCGCAGGTCGATTCGTTTGTTTTGGTAGACGTTTGCAAGCGGCACTCGCGCCTGCTGCGAATTCTGCATGCTCACGGTGCAACGAAGTCTTGGGAATTAAACGCCTTGCAAATTCAGACTTCCTGCCTGGGAGAATTTCACAGTGAAGTTTTAGGTGAAGAAGGCTTTTGAGAAGCTCAAAAGAACACGCGAGATGCTTTGGTCGGGGCGCCCGGATTTGAACCGGGGGCCTCCTGCGCCCAAGGCAGGCG
>Ga0182018_10000421_pt1 | contig 55452 bp, 41 predicted proteins | sample 812P2MmetaG_FD_120490 | JGI IMG/M metagenome (GOLD analysis project Ga0182018, IMG submission 120490) | Permafrost microbial communities from Stordalen Mire, Sweden - 812P2M metaG | ecosystem: Environmental > Terrestrial > Soil > Wetlands > Permafrost | place: Sweden: Stordalen | collected... | reverse complement strand
GCGGGCCTTCGGGTTTGCCTGCGCGTTCGACTTGCCAGAGCGCGTTTCGGCGGTGGCCGATGCCGGTGACGTTGTTGAGGGCTCCTATGTTGGCGAGGAGGGTGATTTCTTTTTTGTTCAGGGTGGGCACACGGAGGGCGAGGTCGTCTACGGAACGGAAGGGGCCTCCGGTGCGGCGGGCGGCGACGATGGCTTCGCCTACTTGCTGGCGGAGGCCGCGGGCGTAGCCCAGGCCCAGACGGAGCACCGGGCTCCGGGCTCCGGGCACCGGGTCAGCGGACAGCGGATAGCGGTTAGCGGATAGAGTGAGATTTGTGCCGTAGCCAGCATTTTGAAATGCAGGTCCCTCGGCTTCGCTTCGCTCCGCTCGGGATGACAGATTTTTCTTATTTGTTACAGATTCCGTGACAAATTCGGATCCGCTGAAAAACGGACGCGCTTCGCGCGTATCCACATCTGCCAAAATCGGGCAGACCCATTCGGCGCGGTCGCCTATGGTGACCTTGCTCAGGGCAGGATTATGGAGCACCCGGTTTGTTCCTGAGGACAGAGTTTCTGAAGTTGTCACACTTTGTGTGACAACTTCGGCCGGCGACGATGTGTGCGGCTCGTGTTCCACGGTGCAGGGCCAGTCGGAAACCTGCACGTCGATGGGGCGGACTTTCAGGCCGTGGCGTTGGGCATCTTTCACCAGCACGGCGGGCGCGTAGAAGCCCATGGGCTGGTTGTTCAAAATGGCGGCGGTGAAGGCGGCCAGATATTTCACCTTGATATAGGCCGAGGCATAAGCAAGGAGCGCAAAGCTGGCGGCGTGGGACTCGGGGAATCCATAGAGGGCGAAGGAGCTGATGGCCTGGACGATTTCGTCCTGCGTTTTGGGGGCGATGTTGTTGGCGGTCATGCCGGCGCGGAGTTTGACTTCGAGGTCCTTCATGCGCTGCCAGGAGCGGCGCATGCCGACGGCGCGGCGCAGCTCTTCGGCTTCGGCTCCGGAGAAATTGGCGACGGTCATGGCGATGCGGAGGAGTTGTTCCTGGAATAAAGGCACGCCGAGGGTGCGCTTCAACACGGGTTCGAGCGAGGGGTGCGGGTAGGTGACCGCTTCCCTGCCCTGACGGCGGCGCATATAAGGATGCATCATTTTTCCGACGATGGGGCCGGGGCGGATGATGGCGACCTGGACGACGAGGTCGTAGAAGTGGTCGGGACAATTGCGCGGGAGCGAGGCCATCTGCGCGCGGCTTTCGATCTGGAACATGCCGACGGTGTCGGCGCGCTGGAGGACTTTGTAGACTTCCGGGTCTTCGGGGAGGTGCGCGAGGTCGATGGGGTCACCGTAGTGCTGTGGGATGAGGGTGAGGCAGTCTTTGATGACGGCCATCATCCCGAGGCCGAGGAGGTCGACTTTGACGATGCCGAGGTCGGCGCAGTCTTCCTTATCCCACTGGATGACGGTGCGGCCGGGCATGGAGGCGCGCTCGAGGGGCACGATGTGATTGAGTTGGCCCTGGCAGATGACCATGCCGCCGGAGTGCTGGCCGAGGTGGCGCGGGAGGTCCTGGAGGCGGACGCAGAGCTCGAGGTATTTGGCGACGCGCGGGTGCTCGACGTCGAAGCCGGCATGGTGGAAGGAGTTGGCCATGGTGTCGTTTTCGCCGCGCCACTCCCATTGGGAAACGAGCGAGGTGAGGCGGCCGAGGGATTCCTGGTCGAAGCCGAGGGCCTTGCCAACTTCGCGGGCGGCGGACTTGCCGCGGTAGGTGATGACGTTGGCGGTCATAGCGGCGCCGAGTTCGCCGTAGCGCTGGTAAACATACTGGATGGCCTGCTCGCGTTTTTCTTCCGAGGGAAGGTCGAGGTCGATGTCGGGCCACTCGCCGCGGTTTTCGTTGAGGAAGCGCTCGAAGAGGAGCTCCATGCCGACGGGGTCGATGGCCGTGATTTCGAGGGCGTAGCAGACGGCGGAGTTGGCGGCCGAGCCGCGACCCTGGATGAGGATGTCGTGCTGTTTGCAGTAGCGGACGATGTCCCACACGATGAGGAAGTAGCCGGCGAAGCCGAGGCGCGCGATGAGGGCGAGCTCGTGGTCGATTTGTTTGCGGGCGCGGGCGAGGAGGTCGGGGTTGTTTTTGGCGCCGTAGCGGCGGTGGAGGCCTTCGTCTACTCGCTTGCGGAGGAAGGAGTCCATTGTGTCGGATGCGTTTTCATTTTTGGGGACGGGGTAGTGGGGGAATTCGTAGCCGAGGTCGGTGAGCTGGAAGGTGAGGCGCTGGGAGATTTCGTTTGTGTTGCTTATTGCTTCGGGGAGATCGCGGAAGAGGGCTTCCATTTCTGCGGCGCTGCGGAGGTAGCGGTGGTTGTTGGAGGCGAGGAGGCGGCCGGCGTGGTCGAGGTCGACGTGATGGCGGATGGAGGTGAAGAGGTCGAGGACTTCGCGGTCGTACGGTTTGGCGTAGCCGACGCCGTTGGTGGCGACGATGGGGATCTGGAGCGAGCGGGCGAGGCGGAGGGCGGCCTGGTTGCGGGCTTCCTGATCGCGGAGTTGGTGGCGCTGGAGCTCGACGTAGACATTGTTGCGGCCGTAGAGGTGGGTGAGCTGTTCGAGGAGGGCGCGGGCTGCTGGTTCGCCTCCCGTGGTGAGGGCGGAGGCGAGTGGGCCTTCGTCGCCGCCGGTAAGGCAGATGAGGCCTTCGGAATATTGGGCGAGGTCGTTGAGGGTGGCGGCGCCTTCGGCTTTGGTGGTCTCGCGCATTTTGAATTGCGTGATGAGCTGGCAGAGGTTTTGATAGCCGGCGCGGGAGGCGCAGAGGAGGGGTAGGCGGGGACTGGCCGTCCAGGCAGGACTGGCCGTCCAGGCATATGCGCCTCCGGCGCTTAAGGTCCTGCGGAGTTCACCATGATCGCACCTGTTCTGGTGGGGGAGCCAGACAGGCGGGGTGAGGCGCGGGGCTGACTCTGAACCCCAGGCTGAGGTGGAGATTTCTGCGCCTACGTGAGCGCATATGTTGTTGCGTTCGCCGCTGGTGTGCATGCGTGCGGAGCCGTAGACGCCGTTGCGGTCGAGGAGGGCGATGGCTGGGATTTCGAGCTCCTGGGCGCGGGCGATGAGGTCTTCGGGGTGGGAGGCGCCTTCGAGGAAGGAGAAGGCGCTGGCGGCGTGGAGTTCTACGTAATTTGTAACTGTTGTAGGCACTTATCTCCTCAAGTGCTAAAGCCCGGAATTTTGGAAACGATCGCGCTTTGCGCGATTCCCACATCCGCCAACACCGGGCAGATATGGGGCACCCGGAGTTGTGCCGGATTAGTCATAGAGCTCCTCGATGCGCCATTCGGGCATGGTTGCGGGGCACATGGGATTGCGGGCGATCGCGCAGCAGATGGTCGTGCTGTCGTCGAGGCAGCGGGCGGCGAGGTCCCATTTTTCCATGGACCAGCATTCGATGCCCCACCAGTTGCCGGAAAAGAACCAGGGTCCCCAGGCGCGCTCGACGGTGTAGCGCTTGTTGCGGAAGACGAAACTTGTGGGGCGGTGCTGGTGCAGGGTGACGGTGATGGGTTCGGGGGGACGGAGACGGCGTTGGGCGGAGCGGGCTTGCGCTTGCGGAGTTGGAGTTGCGGCTGAGGTTGTCGGGATGGTGAATGGTTCCATGCGGAATGAATCTGGCCGATGCGTGTCTTCAAGGACGGCGCGGCCGACGCACTGCTCCCCGACGATGGCGCGGATGCGGGCGAGGGTTACGTCGAGACGGGCGGGTTCTGGGAGCTGCGGGGAGAAGAGGCCGAGCTGGACTTTGCTGGTGCTGCCGGGGTCGGCGGTGAGGGTGACGGAGAGGATGGCGGCGGAGGGCGGATGCGCCTGCAGGTCGAGGTGGAGCAGGCGGAGCCAGAGACGGCGATCGTTGCTGGGAAGTGCGGGGCGGACTGTTCTTGAGTGCGTCCGGGTGTGGGTGCTGCCGCCTTCGAGGGTGAGCGTGACGGTGACGGAGGCGAGGGCGAGGATTTGGGCTGACGCGCGGGCAATGAGGTGGTCGAGGAGGACACCGAGAGCGAAGAGGAGCGAGTCGAGAAGTTCGACTGGCGAGTCGAGCTCGATGCGCTCTTCGAGGGTGAAGGCGGGTTCGGCGGGGACGAGGAGATGGGGGGCCTGGCCTCGGGCTAATTGACGCAGGCGGCGGCCTTCCTGGCCGAGGCGGGCGATGAGTTCTTTCTCGGGCAGCGCGGCGAGGGCTCCGAGGGTGGCGATGCCCCAGCGGGCGAGGGTTTCGGCGTGTTCGGGGGTAAGGTTGAGGACGGCGAGGGGGAGAGGGGCGAGGGCTTTCGCTTCTTCATCTGTGGGGATGATGGCGGTGCTCCAACCGGACAGCGGAGATGAGGTTGTTTGGACGGCGGTGCGGGGACCGAGGCTGCGGGCGAGGCAGAGGGCTGCGTCGATGTTGGTGCTGACAACGACGCAGGCCCGGAGGCCGAGGGTGCGGACATTGTGGAGCAGCTTTTTCGCCAGCTTTTCCGGTGGGCCGAAGAGCTTTTCGGTTCCGGCGATGTCGAGGATGCAGCAGAAGTGTGTGTTGGACGTTTGTTCCCACATCTGCCAACACCGGGCAGACCCATTCGACGCACGCCTCACTTTGTTCAGCGCTTGCTCAGGGCAGGTAGTGGGGCACCCGGGCGGCGTTAGACATTCGACGCGCGGGGTGAATTGGCCGGCACACTCGAGCAGAGCGGCGCGGGCGCTACTTTCTTCGGCGAGGGAGCGCGGGAGGGGAGCGACGCCGGGGAAGACGTCGAGCTCAGCGCGGGTGGTGCCGGCTTCGATGCCGAGGGCGTGGGCGCGGATGTTGAGGGAGCAGACCCACTGTCGGGGCGGGGTTCCTTCAAGGATGACGACTGGGCTCTCTTTAAGTTGGGGGCGGAGGCGGAGCATGGCCTGCGCGGGGAATTCGCGGGCGTAGAGGCAGGCGTAGAGCTGGGGAGGGCTGGTCATTTGCGGCCTGGTTTCTCGGCGTGAGTGGGGTGCGTGGCTGCCCAGGGAGTGCGGGATTGCCAGAGAATGCTGTGGTCGCTTTGGGGTGGTTTGCGGCGCGGGAAGTCGGCGACTTTGGCGAAACGGGCAAAACGTTCATGGGCGATTTCGATGCGGTGTTCTGCGCCGGTGAGGACGGTGGTGTTTTCAGAAGAAGCCTGGCTGGACTGGCAATGAAGCACGAGGCCGGCACTCGATTTGGTACAGGCATGCTGGGTGAGCAGGAGGATGCTCGCATGGGTTCGCTCGGCGGCGGCGCGGTAGCGGAACCAGGTGGCGAGGGGGACGCGGAGGGCGAATTCAGGGGCGACGGAGCCCATGTCGAGGACGATGGCGCTGAAACCGCCCGCCTGGAGGAGGAGGTCGGTAGAGCGGAGAGCCTGGTCCAACCTGGAGTACGGCTTGCGAGGGGCGCGGAGACGGTCACCGGGTGCCGGACTCCGGACACCAGGCTCGGGGATCCGGGGATCAAAGTTTTGAGTTTGGAGTTTAGAGTTTGGCCCCTGTCCGACGAGAGGCGCCAAAGTGACAACTTCTCTGCTTTGACGTCGGATTTTTGGCACAGGCTCGGCACAGCGCGGGTCCGTACTGACCGGCGGATATTGTTTTGTGGCAGTCGAAATTTTTGGGGGCACAGCAGGCGGTTGTTTTGCTTCGTGTTCAAAGGGGCGATTTTGCTGGGGATTTTCGAGGTCAATGCCTGGCAGCATGAGCTGTTGCGGTTCGGTGCCGCAACGAATCCACAAAAGCCGGTTTAAGTCCACGCCGATGGCTGCGGCAGATTCGGGGTGCAGCGTGTCGGAGACGTCGACCCAGGCGCAGACGCGGCCGGCCTGGGTTAGACCGGCGACGAAGGAGAGAGCCAGAGACGTCCGGCCGGAGCATTCGGGTCCAGCGAGCTCGGTGATGGCTCCTATGGGAAGGCCGCCTCTGAGTGCGTCATCGAGGGCGGGGATGCCGGTGGACGCGGTGGGGCGGATGACGCGGGGAGCGGGCGTGAGCGCGGAGGGGATGCGGTCGGCGAGGGCAGCTTCGATCTGGAGGCGGAGGGTGGCAGCGGAGGGCATGGCGGGCACATCTTCGCTTTATCTTCGCCTATCGGGAGGTTGGCGGCAAGGGGGGAAATCCACAAGGAGCGCTCTCCCACCGTCGCCAGTCGAGGAGCCATCCGGAGCCTGCCTTATATATATGGCCGCCGTGCTAACCTGAGCCCAGCAGGGGTTCGCGCATGACGAATCAGACATCCATCACCGTCGATGAGTACGCGGCCCTGGATGAACCAGAGGGTTCGCGTTACGAACTCAGCAGGGGAGAGCTGATCGTGACACCCTCGTCCAGTCCCCGCCACAATAAGATTCGCGATCGCCTTTGTGCGCGACTTCTAACCTTTCCAGGTATCGAGCTGCTGGGCGATGTTTACACAGAAACGGACGTGACTCTCGCCCGGGATGTCGTCCGGCGACCGGATGTGTCCTTCATTCGCGCGGATCGGATCGAGGGGATCGACCTCGATCAGGTCCCCATGTCCGTTGCTCCCGATCTTGTTATCGAGATCGTCTCCCGGAACGACCGTGCGGACGACCTCATGGTGAAGGTATCGCAATACCTCGAAGCGGGCGCCACGGCTGTGTGGGTGATGTACCCGATGACCGGCCTTGCCTACCGCTACATTCCGGGCAAACTGGAGCCGCAGGTGCGCTCCGCCCTGGCCGATGATGTGTTCGACGAACCCGCTCTGCTCCCTGGCTTCTCGCTACCCCTCAGGGAAATCCTCGGGTAACGGATCGTCTCCGCAATTTCCCGCAACTTCACCCCCACCGCGACAAGCGCCGCTGTGCGCTGCGCTGAAGAGCGGTTAGCGGAGAAACAGTTAGAAGAAACCAGATGCCGGGGCCTAAGGATGGATCTCCGGGGTTCGATGCCGAGCAATCCATACTTCCGGTTTACCGGTCACTGGGCCAAACGCAGTCGTTCACCACCGAGAAGCGCGTTTGTGAGGACTCAGCTAGTCTCATTTCATGCAAGTGGCTGACATGATCAGCGAGCTAAAGACGTTCTACAAGGACGGCGTTCATTACCGCGATTTAGATCGCCACCTTACTGAGGCAGACGTTGAACGTTGGACAGCCGCTTCCGGCTGGTCTCGATCTCAGCTCTTTGACGAGATTGCTACGTGCCTGGCACTCGGCTTCAATCGTTCAGAACTGTCTTTCGAGTTTTGCGACGCTGTAGTGGATGACCTCTCTGGTCCAGTTACCAACACAAGCGGACTCAGACCTAAAGTCTTTTGGGAGGTCTATTCAGCCTTCGATGAAGGCGAGCATTACCATGACAACAACCGAGAGGAGGACCCTGTGGATGTCTACACCCGTCCGATGATAGCTCGGATAGTGGAGGGCATGGGTACCTTCCCGACCGCTGCGCCTCCTGGATCGGGTCAGTAACGAGAAATCCGGTTGGGTTGCCGATTCGCGGCCTTCGCGGGCTGGATTAGGATTGTGGACGTGTTGTCGGCGATTAGAAAGTAGCCCACCAGACAGACCGTTCCTGAATAAACCAGCCTACTGCTCTCCGGGCACGCACCATCAGTGTTGGCTTCACTCCTCTGCCGCTTCTTAACGGCTGCAAACGTCTTTCCTCCCCCACTCCATCCGCGCAGATGCTTTAGGATCGCTTGCAGTGCTGACGCTTGAAACTCCGGTTCAGTTTGTGAAGGGCATTGGCCCGACCATCGCCAAAATGCTGGGAGAAAAAGGGGTTGGGACGGTCGAGGACCTGTTGCTGCATCTGCCTTTCCGGTATGAGGACCGGCTGAATCCGCGGGGGCTGAACGAGCTGAAGCCGGGCGAGATGGCGAGCGTGATCGCCGAGGTGCGGGGCGCGGTGCTGCTGCGGACCAGGCGCATGCCCATTTTTGAGATGACGGTGGGACAGGGCGTGCAATCGATGAAGTGCATGTGGTTTCACGGGACGTATCTTGAGGGGAAGTTCAAGCCGGGGCAGATGGTGGCGCTGTTCGGGAAGGTCGAGCCGTCGCGGTCGGGGCGGGGATTCAAGATGATCCAGCCGCAGTTTGAGGTGCTGCCGGATGGGCACGATGATGCGCTGGATCGTGTGCTCGAGGTGGGCCGAATTACGCCAGTGTATGAGTCGCTGGGCGGGAGCAAGCTGGCGTCGCGATGGATTCGGCGAACGGTATGGAATGTGCTGGAGGAGCTGAAGGGGATTCCGGAGACGCTGCCGGTTGCATTGGTGGATCGGCTGAAGCTACCGCGGCGGGAAGAGGCGCTGCGGGAGGTGCATTTTCCTCCGGCGGGGACTGCGATGGCGCAGTTGCAGGGGGCGGGGACGCCGGCGCATCGGCGGTTGATTTTTGAGGAGCTGTTTTATCTGGAGCTGGGGCTTGAGGTGAAGCGGCGGCGGTTCCAGGAGAAGACGGGGATCGCGTTCGAGACGAGTGAGAAGGTGCGGGCGGCGCTGCGGGAGATTCTGCCGTTTCATCCGACAGCGGCGCAGAAACGGGCGCTCGGGGAGATTGCCGGCGACATGCGGCGCGCGGTGCCGATGCGGCGGCTGCTGCAGGGCGATGTTGGATCGGGGAAAACGATTGTCGCGTTGCAGGCGATGCTGATCGCGATTGAGAACGGGCACCAGGCGGCGCTGATGGCGCCGACGGAGATTCTGGCGACGCAACATTATTTGTCGGCGAAGCGGGTATTGGAAAAGGCTCAGCACAAATATCGGATCACGCTGCTGACGGGGTCGCTCGATGAGGATCGGAAGCGGGCGGCGCGGCGGCGTATTTACGAGGGCGAGGCGGATTTGGTGATCGGGACGCATGCGCTCATTGAAGAGAAGGTTGAGTTTAAGAACCTGGGGTTGGTGGTGGTGGACGAGCAGCATCGGTTTGGGGTGCTGCAGCGGTTCAGGCTGATGAAGAAGGACGGCGCGGAGCCGGATGTGCTGGTGATGACGGCTACGCCGATTCCGCGGACGCTGGCGTTGTCGCTTTATGGGGATCTGGATCTGAGCGTGCTGGACGAGCTGCCGCCGGGGCGGACGCCGATTGTGACGCGGCAGGTTGCGGACGAGCGGGCGGATGAGGTTTGGGCGTTTGTGCGTAAGCAGGTCGCTAAGAAGCACCAGGCGTATGTGGTGTATCCGGTGATTGAAGGGCCGAAGGACGATCAGCCGGAGCTGGATTTTGCTTTGCCGGATGAGGCTCCGGAGCCCGAGCCGACGAAGAAGGGTGCGAAGAAAGCGAAGGCTGGTTCCGCAAACGGACCCCAAAACCAGGCGCTGTTTCCGAAGCTGCCGTTGAAATCGGCGACCGATATGTATGAGCGGCTGCGGACGCAGGAGCTTTCGGGTTTGCGCGTAGGCCTGCTGCATGGGCGGCTGGATGCGGATGAGAAGGAAGTGGTGATGCGGCGTTTTCAGCGCGGAGAGATTGATGTGCTGATTGCGACTACGGTGATCGAAGTGGGCGTCGATGTTCCGAATGCGACGGTGATGGTGATTGAGCATGCGGAGCGGTTCGGGCTGGCGCAGTTACACCAATTAAGAGGCCGTGTGGGGCGGGGCGGGGCGAAGTCATATTGCATTCTGATGACGGGCGGGAAGATTTCTCCGAACGCGGAGGAGCGGCTGGCGGCGATGGTTCGGACGCAGGATGGGTTCGAGCTGGCGGAGCTGGATCTGGAGTTGCGGGGGCCGGGGGAATTTTTTGGGACGCGGCAGGCGGGGCTGCCGGATTTTCGCGTGGCGAATCTGCTGCGGGATCGCGCGCTGCTGGAGCTGGCTAAGGTGGAGTCGGCGCGGTTTGTGCAGAAGGCAGAGGCGGAAGCGACGGAGGAGGAGCGGGCGCGGATCCGCGTACGGCTGCAGGGGCTGTGGCAGCGAAGGTACGGGCTGGCGGAGGCTGGTTGACGGTAGTGGTAGTCGATGAGTAACGGATTTGGTTTTTGGGCGTGCCGGGATTCGGGACGATTGCGGTGTGGGAGCCCCTCCCCAGAGGGTGGGGACTGCGGCATGTGGCTGGAAAATAAAGGGTTGCAGAGTTATCGAGCTCGATACCTGGAGTTCGGGTAATAGCAGGTTGGTCAATGAAGGCGCTGAGTTCTCAAGGCTTCGGCGTCGTGGCGCGCGGGGTTCGATCACGATCTCGGCTTGTGGCGACAATTGTCCCTGCTTTGTTCCAGATTTTTGGGCGGAAAAGGAAAAAGCTCTGTTCGCGGGGTGCGGACAGAGCTTTGCCTGTTCTTAGTTTGGGGTTTTTCGAGGCCTGGGGCAAGGGGAATCGGCGGGCACGACGGTACGGAGGTACCGCGCGACGGCCTGTGGCCGGTAGCCTGTGGCCTGTAGCGGGAAGGCGAGCGGAAGGGCGGCGGTGGTGTTCTGGCGAACGCGGCGCGTCTATTCTGGGCGGAGGAGGGGCTGGAACTCGGGGTGGGTTTCGACGATGTGGTGGGCCACGGGGCACAGGACGTCGACGCGGAGGGAATGGTCTTTGGCGTACTGGAAGGCCGTGGTGACCAGTTCGAGGGCGATGCCTTTGCCGCGTTGCGACTCGGCTACTTCGGTATGCCAGAGGGTGAGCCAGCCATGGCTATCGATTTCGAATTCGAGATAGCTGGTTTGGCCGTCCTGCACGATTTCGAAGCGGCTGCGGGTGACTTGGGTTGGGTTGGGCATGGTGGGCTCCGTTTGGAGAAATGGTAGCTGGGAGCGGGGAGCTAGGAGCAAAGGCAAGCGGCGACGTTCTGGCAAACGCGGCGGGATTCGGCCCCATCGCTCACGCGACGGGAGGCCCCAAGAGCGGCCTGCGGCAGCAAGGAAGGCGCCTTCGGCGCGAATTTATAGGCATGACTGAAAGTCATGCCCCTTCACTTTTCGTTCCTCAGTTTGGGGGGCGCGTCGTGGGCGATTCGATTTTGGTGGTGAGAGGCCAGCCGTGGCAATCGGTTTCGAATTCGGATCGCTGGTTTGGCCTTCCTGCTCGATTTCGAAGCGGCTGCGGGTGGCCTTGGGTCGGGGTGTCCGGGGGCTCCTTCGGAATTGGTGATGGCGAGGCAGTGGGCGATACGGCCCAGGGGCCGTAGGATTAGAGCAGCGGGAGGCGGCTATGACGGAAAGGCTTGGTGACCGGCGTGAGATGTCGGACGTCCCAAAACTTGATTTAACGGGAAGCCTTGCCGAGATCTGGTTTCAGGTCAGCTACGCGGCGTACCACATGGCTTATGTTCGCGTTTATTCGCAGTCGGCAGCCCTGCGGACTAACATCGAGCAGATGCGGCGGCAGGACGCGGAGGCACGCATGCAGGCACAGACAGACGTTGTAGTCTGTCGCACTCACCTCGCTGCATTCTTCTGGTACCTCGACCATGCTTTTGAGGCGTTGCGCACCGCGATTTCTAGGGGTCAAAAAGAGCATCCCGAAATTAGGCGTTTTTGGACCTTTGAAAGGCAGCTAGGCGAGCTAGAGAAAAAGCCGCTTCGCGGGGAGATCAAGGACTACCGCAACATGAGCCACGAGAATCCGGGAATCATCGGATGCAGCTGGGACGCGAATCACAATTTCCTTTATCACTTTCTTCCAGTCATCAACGGGCATGAGCGCACAGCAGACCTTGAACTCAACGAGCAGCTACAGCAGTATTTCGAATTTGTTGTCAATGTGTGGCTCGACTTCGTTCCGGGTGACTTCAGAGAGGCGTTTCCTCGAGATTTCACGTTTCCCGTGACAGTTCCCTTCATGTTTACTGGCGAGCTTCCGGAGGCTTTGAGCTCTGCGCCACAATTACACGTGACCCTCCAGTCTTATACGCGGATGGATCCGCCTGCGCCTTCCGCGCAGGAGACCTCACCCGGACGCTGAAGGGTAGAGACTGAAGCGGTGGTTCGATTAGGTGTCATGGGCTAGAGAGCCTAATGGCGGACATACTATCAGGTATTTGAGGGGTTTTCTTAGTTTATGGGAACTGAGAGAGACCTGAGTGCTGCTCCCTCGGTCGGAGTCGCCGAGATTCGACAGGCGATCGATGCTGCGGAATCGGATTTTCGCCGTTGCTGGACTATTCTTTGTGATTGGAAGGGAAATAGGCTCGCTAGGGGCAACCCGCTGTTCGACTTCCAGCCCAGGCTGGCTAATGCTCTGTTTGGGCTTGAAAAGAAATATAACGATGTAGCAGGTCGGCGCGATTATCTGATCAGCACCAAAAGTAGACGGTCTCCAACGGCGCTTTCGAATGATTTGCGTCGCCTGCGACGGTATGCTGACGCCTTGATGGAGGCCATGTCCATCGGACGAAGCCTGGGAGATGCCTTCGCTTGGCCTTTCTATTCGAATAGCCCTGAGATCTTAAGAAAACATTTGGATAACCCCATCATCGGCCACTTCCCCACGGGAAAAGGGGGGCGCGGAGAGATCGAATTCATCCGACACGCCAAAGCAGAAAAACATTTTCTGCTGCATCACGGAATCACGAGTTCCTTACGGGTAGGCGACCTGAGTTTCGTGGATCCAACGACATGGGTAGTCGCAGCCCTTGGGGAGCTAAAGACGCACGACGCAAGTCCTGGTCGATTAAATATGACCTTACATATTATTGCCGGTAATAGTGACGCCTTGCCGAAGCTGTTTGCGGTCCCGGGTGTCATCGAATCTGGCTCCATGAGCTCACTGCGCACCGCTACCCCTAAGTTCATGCATCGCCTCGAAGCCCAGATGAAGAAGATGCGTTCTGCTCTTCCGCGTGATGAAACCAGGCTCAAGTCAGAACTCTTCGGCGTCTATTACACATCGGAAATGTCTCAACTAGCCGAGAATGTAGGTCAGCATAAGGTAGCGTATGCCCGATTCGGTTCCGGCGGTGTGCTTGTAGCTTTGAGACCATTTCGAGGCAAGACGTTGTCATCACGCCTGTTTAGTAGTCAAACGGGTGAAAGCATCGCCGCAAAATGCAGAGCTTTACCTGGAATGGTAGTGGATGTCGCTGATAGCAGTAGCTTGGAGAACTCTCTGTTTGCCGGAGGAATCAGAACATCCTTCAGTTGGGGCGCATTGCCATTTTTCTGGTGGCCGCTGGATCTGGAGTTCCTCCAAAGATTCTATTTTGGTGAGGTAGTGCTGTTCTCCTGCTATAACCCAGTGCACTTGTTCTCGAACTTGCGCTCTTTGGGGTTTGATATCAAGGGAGCGGCCACGAAAGACCCTGTTGTCACGAGGAGGACCGGCGACGTGGTCATCGAGAGCGAACATTTCAGCTTTTTCGTCAGGGCTGTGGGGCAGCATCTCATGCGAGAGGACAAAGTTGTTGAGATTTTCGCTCGCCTTGGAGGCGGTGCAGCGATTTCGGATATCCCCGCGAAAATCATGATCGATATAGTCCCGAAAATCTGAATAGCCATGCATCGCCTCGAATACGGGTCCCGTTCGCTGTAAGGAAAATAGATTCGGTAAGGCGACTTTCTTTCCCAGATAATGCCTAGTCTGGTGACCGCTTTAACGTTGGGCGCGATGATAAGTGGGCGGCGGAAAGCCCCACTCTGGCTTAGCCACAGTGGGGCGCCCAAATCCTCGTTGATCTAAAGTCATTCGGACGCTGGGGCTTCGTCCGCTTGCTTCGTCTGGGCTACGGTCCAGGCCGGGTCGCCTACTTTGAAGCGGGCGAATCTTTTGACCGTGATGTTCTCGCCGAGTTTGCCTACCTTTTGGGCGATGAGCTCCTTGATGGAGAGGCTTTGTTCTTTGATGAAGGGCTGCTCGAGCAGGCAGACTTCTTCGTAGAACTTGCTCATCTTGCCTTCGACGATCTGCTCGACGATCTTTGGCGGTTTGCCCATGGCGGCGGTCTGCGCGCGATAGATTTCCTTTTCGCGTTCCAGATCTTCCGGAGTCACGTCTTCGCGACGGACGTAGCGGGGGTCGGTCGCCGCGATGTGCATCGCGATGTCCTTGAGGAGTTCCTGGAAGTCTTCGGTGCGCGCGACGAAATCGGACTCGCAGTTGAGTTCAACGAGCACGCCGATTTTTCCGCCGGCGTGGATGTACTGACCGACAGCGCCCTCGTTGGTGGAGCGGGAGGCTTTCTTCTGCGCGGAGGCCATGCCGCGCTTGCGCAGGATGACGAAGGCCTCTTCCATCTCGCCTTTCGATTCCTGGAGGGCCTTGAGGCAGTCGCCCATGGGGGCGCCGGATTTTTCGCGGAGTTCTTTTACGAGCTTTGCATCGATCTTTTCAGTCACCGTAGACATCCTTGATTCCTTCCCTTCGATCTTTTCATCCCGAGCGAGGTTCCCGCAATGTGGGAGCGCCGGGATTCCGTTGGGGCTTTGGTGTCCGCGGGAGAACGCTGATGCGTTCGCATGCAGACATCACAGCCGGATCACTTTCGACATTCCGACTAAAGTCGTGCCCTTTCAAAACAGAGCGTTCGCGGAATCCCGGGTCTCAGAATCGAGACCCGGGCCAGCCAGCCCGCATTAATCTCACACACAAAAAACGTGGCACCGGTTGACGGCAGCCACGCTTTTGGCACGCGGGCCGTCCGGCCCTGTTTTCTAATACCCGCTTTCGGCAGCCTCAGCTTCTTCGAGCGCGGCGACGATGGCGGGCGCCTTGCGAATGCCGCCACCGAGCGCTGCTTCGAGATCGACAACTTCGGCGGCCTCGGGGTCGGCTTCTGCTTCCGGCGCGGCTTCGAGTGCGGCGGGCTCGGCTTCGGCCGCAGCCTGCAGATCGGATGTGACACCGGCCATTTCGGTCGCAAACTGCTTGTCGGTCGCGGCGGCAGCGCCTTCGGCGATCGAGTCGGCAATCTTCGAGGTGAAAAGCCGGATGGCGCGGAGAGCGTCGTCGTTGCCGGGGATCACGTAGTCGACCACGGTGGGATCGCAGTTGGTGTCAACCACGGCGACCACCGGGATGCCGAGCTTGCGGGCTTCCTTGACGGCGATGGCTTCGTTCGACGAGTCGACGACGAAGATAGCGTCGGGGAGGCGGCGCATGTTCTTAATGCCGGCCAGATTAGCCTGCAGATGCTTGCGCTCGCGCTCGAGCTTGATGACTTCCTTCTTGGTGAGCAGGTCGTAGCGGCCGTCGGTGGCCATCTCATCGAGTTCCTGAAGGCGCTTCACCGATTTCTGCACGGTCACCCAGTTGGTGAGGAGGCCGCCAAGCCAGCGGTTGTTGATATAGAACATGCCGCAGCGTGTGGCTTCTTCAGCGATGGCGTCCTGCGCCTGGCGCTTGGTGCCGACGAAGAGAATGACCTTGCCGGAAGCGGCCAGTTCGGTCACGAACTTCGAGGCTTCCTTGAACATCTTGAGGGTCTTCTGCAGATCGATGATGTAAATACCGTTGCGCTCACCGAAGATGTAGTCCTTCATCCTGGGATCCCAGCGCTTGGTTTGGTGCCCGAAGTGGACTCCTGCTTCGAGCAGCTCCTTCATGGTGATAGTGGCCAAACGACCTCCTTATTGGACTGCATTCCGGCGATTTTTCTGGGCCGGAATTGAATGCTCGGGTTAGCGAGCAGATTTAACTACCTAACTTCAGCCAGTAGCCTGTAGCGGGTAGCTTGTAGCTTTTGCTACTTGCCACCGGCTACGGGCTACCGGCTCGGCGAAGCGACTAGCGCTTCGAGAACTGGAATCTCTTTCTGGCTCCCTTTTGACCGTACTTCTTGCGTTCCTTGACTCTTGCGTCGCGGGTGAGCAGGCCTTCGCTCTTGAGCGTTTTGCGCAGCTCGGCGTTGAACTGGAGCAGAGCGCGGGCGATGCCCATCTTGACCGCATCGGCCTGGGCGGCCACGCCTCCGCCGGAGACCGTGGTGACGACGTCGAAGGTCGCGCCCATCTCGGTGAGAATCAGGGAACGTCTGGCGGAGACGCGCTGCTGTTCGGTGACGAAATAGGTGTCGAGGGCTTTGCCATTGACCGCAAACTCGCCGGTGCCGGGGCGCAGATAGACGCGCGCGATTGCCGATTTCCGCCGTCCCGTGCCGTAGTACTGAATTTTATCTGCCATGTGTGTCTTAATCCTTTATGCAGTGAGTTCCAGCGGTTGTGGCTTCTGCGCCGCGTGGGGGTGCTTATCGTCGCGATAGACGTTGAGTTTCGTGGCCATTTTGCGGCCCAGCTTGGTCTTGGGCAGCATGCCTTTGATGGCCTCTTCGATGACCTTCTCGGGGCGGCGTGCCATCAGGCGCGTGAATGACTCCTCGCGCAGGCCGCCGGGAAAGCCGGTGTAGCGGCGATAGACCTTGCTCTGACTCTTGAGTCCGGTGAGCCGCACTTTGCTCGCGTTGATGACGATGACGTGATCGCCCATATCGAGGAAGGGGGTGTACTTCGGATTCCTCTTGCCGGCCAGTACGCTGGCTGCTTCGGTGGCGAGGCGTCCCAGCGTTTTGCCGCTGGCGTCGACCACGAACCACTTGCGGTCGATATTTAGCCCGCTCGGAATATATGTTGACATCTCTTCTTCTTCTCCCGGCCTATTCGTTCCTGCTGCGCAGACTGGCGAAATTGCCCATGCAGCGCCCAATTTGCCACGCAACTCCCGCCGAAAATTGCCACGCAACAGCGTCCGCGGAAATTGAACTCTTCCGCGGCTTTCGGATGCTGTACGCGTGAGTTGGCGCAGAATTGATCGAACCCGGTCCAGAGTTTCGTCCAGATTTTCCCGGATTTGCCTGCCCCCGGCTCCGGCGTAAACGCACAGACGCGAGGACGCACACTGCGCAAGAACTTCAGGATACGGGAATTTGGGGGTGGAAGTCAATTGTGGAAGGGGGCAGAGAGGGCCCCTCGGCGGCTCAGGCCGGAGGGATTTTGCAGATCTTACGGCATGGCGGAACAGCTTGCGGAAACATCGCCATGGACCCGGTTGAGACTGTGACCTTTTCAAAATGGTGCACGGCAGTACTTTGGGGTGAACCCGGAGTAGAGTTGCGTTGACGGTTTGGGTGGCGGGGGAGTTTGCTTCTTGCTGTGGGGTGAACCTGGCCTTCGCTGGGTTTGGGTTTGGGTTTGGGCTTGTTGGGTTTGGCTGGGGTGGGCGGGGTGGGGACAGAGACTCCGGCTAGCGGCGTTGGTCAGTGGCGTTGGTCAGTGGCCGGGTTCAGCGCCAGGGCCGGAAGAACTGGCGAATCTCTTCAGCCAGCAATTCGGGTTCTTCGGCGGCGGCGAAGTGTCCGCCTCGGGGCATCTCGGTCCAGCGCTGGACGTTATATCCGCGTTCGACCCAGGGTCGCGGCGGAAAGGGAGCTTCGAGCGGGAAGCGGGCCACGCTGGTCGGCACAGCTACGAAGTCACCCTCTTTGAAATGGAGAGGCGCGCGTCTGCCTTCCATATAGAGCCGAAACGAAGATGCGGCGGTTTGGGTCATCCAGTAGAGCGTGACGTTACTCAGCAGCTCGTCCCGGCTGAAGCGAGTGAGTACGTCTCCGTCGCAGGCGGCCCACTCTCGAAACTTCTCAAGAACCCATGCCGCCAGGCCGGCGGGGGAGTCGTTGACTCCGATGGCCGCGGTTTGCGGGTGGGTTCTCTGGATGTGGGCGTAGGCACCGCTGTTCTCGTACCACGCGGTGGCGTCCGACAGGAACGCTTGCTCTTTGGGAGCAAGGGATTCATCGGGCCTCATCCAGGGGCGATAGCTTCCCGGGATGTAATTCAAGTGGATCGCAAGGACGCGGTGGGGATGGCGGAGGCCGAGCAGGGTGGTGACCGCCGCTCCGAAGTCGCCGCCCTGAGCGACAAAATGGGGATATCCCAGTTCGGACATGAGTTGGGCCCAACGGTCGGCGATCGCGAAGGTGTTCACGCCGCGCTCGGTGGGGCGGTCTGAGAATCCAAAACCGGGCAGCGACGGAATGACCACATCGAAGGCGTCGGCCGGATCCGCACCGTGGTTGGCCGGGTGGGTCAGTAGGGGCAAAATCCGCAGCATTTCGAGGAACGAGCCGGGCCAGCCGTGGGTCAGGATGAGAGGCAGCGGATTGAGGCCTTTGCCGCGCTCATAGATCAGATGGATACCCCAGGTTCCGCTGGTGAAACGGAAGTGATGGAGCTGAGAAAGCTGGTCGACCTGGCGCTTCCAGTCGAATTCATCCTTCCAGTAGCGGCAAATCTCCTGGAGGAATTCGAGGCTGATGCCGTATTCCCAGGCGGTGCCAGGGATTTCGTCGGGCCAGCGGGTTTGTGCCAGGCGCTGGCGCAGGTCGTCGACAGCGGCTTGGGAAAAAGGGAGGACGAAGGGGACGACTGGCATGAGTTCCATTGTTCTATAAGTTAGGAAGCGTTCCCACTCAAGCCAAAATCGGGCTTGAATGGGCCACTTCGTTCGGGGGCGATGCAACCTGAGGTACGTCTCTGTTGTTCCAACCCGCGTCTGGAGTTGTATTGCGGGCGCTGGGGCGTCAAACTAATTAAGTAGAACGAAGGAAGCGGATGCGAGAGACCATCATGTCCATGGCGGAGCAGCGGGAGCCATTTGGCGGGGCCCTGACTGGATCGTTCCTGCTGCATGTGGGGCTGGTGGCGGCGATCGCTGCGCTGATCTTCGTGAACAACAAATTCCACGGCAACCAGTGGGGCGTCAACGGCACGGGGTCGATTCAGGCGAACCTGGTCAACTCGGCGCCGTCGATTCCATTGCCACAGATCGCGCCGCCGACACCTAACGTTCTGGCCACGCAGCTGCCCAGCCCCGCTCCCGCTCCACCGTCGAAGGAGACGATTCCGATCACGCCGCCGGACGCGATTCCGCTCGCGGAGCGCAAGCCGAAGTTGCGGCCAGCTCCCAAGCCGGAGCCGGCTTCTCCACCGCACGCGCAGCCGCTGAATCAGCAGAACCGGGCTAACTATGGAGAGGCGGCGCCGACCCAGCTGGAACACGCGAACAACACGAATGCGCACAGCAGCAACAGCCCGGTCAGCGTGGCGGGCGGGGACTTCGCGTCGCGTTTTCCCTGGTATGTGGACAAGATCACGCGGCTGGTGAGCCAGAACTGGTACACGTACCAGATCGACTCGAGCACGCATTACGGCAGTCAGGTCTCCGTCACGTTCACCATTCAGCGCGACGGCAGTGTGATCTTCACCAGCATCAACCTCCCGCAGCCCAGCTCTTCTTATTCGCTGAACAAGACGGCAAAGGAAGCGGTGCAGCGCGTAGGAAGTTTCGGGCCATTACCTGATCAGTACACAGGCAGGAACGTTTCGGTGGAGTACACTTTTACTTACGATCAGCCGGCACACTGAGGTGTGTTCGGATCGTCTTTGACCTGTCGATTCATCGATTTCCCAAAGTGGCGAGGAATCCTTCCAGGGCAGATGTGCTTCCCACAGGACGAAGGCACCAGGCCACAGGCCGGTGCTTTACTCGTACCCCCTATTTCATAGAAACGGAAAAAGCATGATTGCAAGTCCCCCACGGAAGCCTGCTGTTCTTCGAATCTGTCTTCTCCTCGCATCGATTGCCGTGACCGCCTGCGGGCTCGAGGCGCAGGACTGGGTGCGCACCGGGACCAACCTGGGTGTTTCGAAGATTCGCATCGCCGCCGCGGATTTCAAGGCCGGCTCGGCCGATCCGCAGACCGGAGGGCTGAAGTCGGCCTTCGACCAGACCCTCTATAACGACCTGCGCTATGCCGGGATCTTCGATGTGGTTTCGAAAAGCATGATCCCGAACGTGATGCCTGGAACGCCGCAGGAGATCAATCTGCCGCAGTGGGCCGCCGAGCCTTCGAACGCCGCCATGGTGGTCTTCGGGACGCTGGCCGTGAGCGCGGGGCATCTATCAGTGCAGGGATTTTTGTACGACACGCACAGCACGCAGAATCCGCAGGTGCTGGGCAAGCAGTATGGCGGCGATCCGACGGCGGATGCTTCGCGGCAGATCGCGCATCGTTTTGCGGACGAGATCATCGAACGACTCGGGGGCGTTGCCGGCATTGCGGAGACGAAGATTTATTACGTTTCCAGCCGGGGCGGCAACAAGGAAATCTGGGTGATGGATTACGACGGCATGAACGAACGCCAATTGACGCATCTGGGAACGATCTCGCTCTCGCCGCATGTTTCGCCCGATAATTCGCGCGTGGCGTTCAGTTCGCTGGGTAAGAACGGATGGTCGATCCGGATGTTTTCGCTGGATCTGGGGCGGCTGTCGGCGTTCCCTGCATGGGGAGGAACGACGCTGTCGCCGGGGTGGTCGAGCGATGGAACGAAGCTGGCGTTTTCCTCGGACCGGAGCGGCGACCCTGAAATCTACATGAGCGACGCCACGGGCAATGGGGCGCGGCGGTTGACGGCGTTTCGGGGCCCGGATGTTTCGCCGGTATGGAACCCGAAGACGAATGCGCAGATCGCATGGGTGAGCGGGCGTACGAAGCTGCCGCAGATTTACGTGATGGATTCGGACGGCGCCAACATTTCGCGGATGACCGACGGCGGCTACGCGATCTCACCTTCGTGGTCGCCCAGCGGGCAATTTCTGACATTTGCCTGGGACCGCAAATATGGGCCGGGAGCGCCGGGGGGCTATGACATTTACGTGATGGACATTGCCAGCAAGCGCTGGACGCAGCTCACGCACGATTCCGGGGCCAACGATTTTCCGTCGTGGTCGCCGGACAGCCGGCACATTGTTTTTCAGCGTGAGCAAAACGGGCATACGGAGATCTGGATGATGCTGGCCGACGGTACGGACCAGCAGCAACTGACCCACGGTGGGGGCAGCAACACGATGCCCAACTGGAGCTGGAAATGAGTTAGGAATTTGCAGGCTGGATTTGTGGCCTGTTTTGCTTGGTTAAAACCCCGACAACGCTCCTTAAAGGAGGAGAGAAAAGTGCAATATTTGAATCGCAAGTCCCTGATTGTGGCCGCAAGTCTCGCGGCTGTACTTACAGTAGCGGGATGCCACAAGAAGAATCCAGCGCCACCCCCGCCGCCCGCCCCGCCCGCGACCGCTCCGACGCCGATGGCGACGATTACCGCAGAGCCGGCCACGATCAGTCCGGGCGGAAGCTCGGTATTGACATGGCACACGAGCGATGCGACGAATGTGTCGATCGTCGGTTTGGGCCAGGTGGCCTCCTCGGGCACACAGACGGTGCAGCCGACGCAGACGACGAGCTATCACCTGATCGCGCAGGGCGACGGCGGAAGCGCCGATGCCACTGCGACTGTGACGGTGGCCTCGTCGGCGCCACCGGCGCCTGCTCCGATAACGGAGTCGGGTATCGACGAGAACGCGTTTGAGGCGGCCGTGAAGCCGGTGTTCTTCGACTACGACAGCTACGACGTTCGTCCCGATGCGCAGTCGACGATTCAGGCGAATGCGAACTTCCTGAACCAGCATCCGGAGCTGAAGGTGGTGGTGGGCGGATACTGCGACGAGCGTGGCTCGACGGAGTACAACCTGGCGCTGGGCGAAAACCGCGCCAACGCCGCCAAGCAGGCGCTGGTGACAGCGGGCGTGAGCCCGGATCGGCTGCGCACCGTGAGCTACGGCAAGGAGAAGCAGTTCTGCACCGACCACACGGAAGCGTGCTGGCAGCAGAACCGGCGGTCGCAGTTCACGCTGGACCAGTAAAGGCAGGCAACAGGCAATAGGCAACAGGCAACAGTGTCCCGGGTCGCGGTCATTTGGGCTGCGACCCGGGCACGGGCAGCGGGCTCAGGACTCGGAGCTTGCGATTTCTTTAGCGGAGCGCCGCGCGGCAGCGACCGTAATGCGCGTGGCATTCGCGCCTTCTGCGTCCTGTAATTAATAATGGGGAGAGCGCTGCCTGCGCTCCATCGGGGATTTTTATGCGAAAGATTGTGGCTTCGCTCTCTACCGTTTTCGTTCTGGGTATTCTCTGTTCGGCAGCCCCAGCCCATGCGGTCAATAAAGAAATGGTGCAGCTGCAGACGCAGGTCCAGCAGTTGCAGGATGCGCTGCAGCATCTGCAGGAGACGCAGGACCAGCAACTGAGCGTGCTGCAGCATGTGGTGCAGCAGATGTCCGACAGCGTCTCCCACATTAACTCGACCGTCACGACGCTGCAGCAGCAGGTGCAGGCGCAGAATGAGGCGGGCGGCGGCAAGATCGATCAGGTGTCCACGCAGATGCAGGGCATCAACGATTCCGTCGATGCGCTGCGGACGCGGATCGATAAGCTCAGCGCGCAGCTGCAGGCGGTGCAGTCGCAGCTGCAGAACATCAACACGCAGCCGGCCGCGCAGCAGACGAACCCGAACGCGCAGCCCGGGCAGCCCGGGCAGTCGGGGACCGATCCTAATCAGGCTCCGCAACAACAGCCGCCGCAGCAACAGCAGGCGCCGCCGGTCAACGATCTATATCAGGGCGCACTGCGCGACTATAATTCCGCGCGCTACGATCTTGCGTCGGGCGAGTTCAACGATGTGCTGAAGTATTATCCGCAGGACGATCTGGCGGGCAATGCGCAGTTCTATCTCGGCGAAATCGCGTATCGGCAGGGAAAGTACACGGACGCGATTAAGGCCTATGGTGTGGTTCTGCAGCAGTTCGCCGGCAACCCGAAAGCGCCCGCCTCTGCGCTGCGCAAGGGTGAGGCGGAGTTGGCACTCGACCAGCGGGATGCCGGGATTCGCGATCTGCGCGCGCTCATCGGTCGTTACCCGCAAACCCCTGAGGCCACGCAGGCGCGCAGCCGGCTGAACGGCATGGGTGTGCGAGTGGCCGCGAAGCCGACCGCATACAGGCCGTGAGAGAGCCGGTAGCCGGTAGTCAGTAGCTGGTAGCTGGTAAGGCGTTTCGTTTCGCAGGGTGAGACGCTCCAGCCCCCGGAAATTTTTCTTCTTGACATAGGCGACGAGCGGAGCTAGTCCGCGCAGAATCGGTATGAAATGGCCGGTTCACGTGGCGTTGACAAAGCGCACGGTCAATCGCACAATCGGATTTCAGCTTGATTCCATCGTCTCCTCCGGGACTCGCCGCTTTGACCCACGCACTCTGTCCGGCTACAGCCTCGACGACTGGTGTCCTGCGAGATAAAAACGGCTCACGATACTCTCCGAAGCCGGAGGAAGGGTTTGTCGAATTGAAAGCGCTGCTCGAAACCGACTTCCGCAACCTGACACTCCTGGCCCGCGGCAAGGTCCGCGACATTTATGCGCTGGGCGAATACCTTCTGATGGTCGCCACCGATCGCATCTCGGCTTTCGATCACGTGCTGGCTACCGGGATACCCGGCAAAGGCATGATTCTGACGCAGCTTTCGCTGTTCTGGTTCGATCATTTGCGGGACATCGTGCCGAATCATCTGATCAGTGCAAACGTGAAGGAGTTTCCCGAGGAAGTGTGGAAGTACCGCAGGGAGCTGAAGGATCGTTCCATGCTGGTGACGCGCGCGCAGATGTATCCGGTGGAGTGTGTGGTGCGGGGATACCTCGCCGGTTCGGGGTGGAAGGATTACGTAGCCACAGGGATGGTGTGCGGGAACCGCATCGAGCCGGGTTTGCGTGAGTGCGACCGGCTGAGCCGTCCGATTTTTACGCCGGCAACGAAGAGCTTTCGCGGCACACACGACGAGAACATCACGTTCGATCAGATGGCGACGCTGGTAGGCGGTGAGGCGGCCGAGCGGCTGCGCGACATCAGCCTGAGCCTGTATAACGCGGCGGCCGAGCATGCGGAGTCGCGAGGCATTCTGCTGGCGGATACCAAGTTCGAGTTTGGGGTGACGCCGATGGGGATGGTGCTGGCCGACGAGGCTCTGACCCCGGATTCGTCGCGTTTCTGGCTCCGCGATCAGTATTCGCCGGGCAGAGCGCAGCAATCCTTCGATAAGCAGTATGTGCGGGATTATCTGGAGAGCATTCACTGGAATAAGCTGGCGCCAGCGCCTTCTCTGCCTGAAAATGTAGTGAACCGAACACAGCAGAAATATCTGGAGGCCTACCGGCTGTTGTCGGGCAGGCCGCTGGCGGTTTAGGTGGAAAACGCGATGGCAATCGTCGACTGGGTGATCCTGATAATCTTGGTTCTTTCTGTGCTGTCGGCGGCGAAGGCGGGTTTGATTGCGGAAGTATTTTCGCTGGGGGGACTCATCATCGGGCTGTTGATGGCGAGCTGGGATTATCAGAAGCTGACTCCGTGGATGGGACAGTGGATTCATTCGCCGAAGACGGATGAGGCGCTGTCGTTTATTCTTATCGCTCTGGCGGTGATGATCGTGACCGGGATAGCGGGCAGGATCGTGCGCTGGTCGGTGAAATCGATTGGGCTGGGATGGGCGGACCGGCTGGCAGGTGCAGCTTTCGGTCTGGTAAAGGGATGTGCGCTGGTGACGATCGCGGTGATGGTGATTGCCGCGTTCTGGCCCGGCGCCACGTGGTTCCGGCAGTCGCGCTTCGCTCCAGGTTTTATGGCGATGGCGCGTCGTGCCGCGGTAGTGGCTCCTGCCGAACTGGGAGATCGGATCAGGAGCGGAGTGATCGTCCTGCGGAAAGCGCAGCCTGACTGGCTCAGGCCGGCTGCATAGATCGGGCTGCTGTCAACGATGAATTGAGCCTCGGCGAGGACCGGGGCAGGGAAAGAGGTTCCTGTGAAACGCGAGCTGGACAACCTTGTCACCCAGATGCACGCAGGCGGCATCACCTACGACGAAGCGGTGCGCGAGTTCAAGCGGCGCTTCATACTCGAAGTACTCGCCGGTCACAGGGGCAACCAGTGCAAGGCAGCCAAGGAACTGGGCGTGCACCGCAACACGCTCAGCCGTATTCTTGCCGAACTGAAGATCGATCCGGCGCAGGTGCGCACGGGACTGCGGCGTCCGCCGCGCAGCGCGGGTATCGACTACGGCGCGAAACAGGGGGCGCGGTAGGCGCTGCCTGCTTAATGCGAGGTCCCGGCCGCAGCCGTAATTTTGCAGATTCCGTCAGGGAACGTTGTTCGCTAAGCGGCCTCGCGCCTGAACCCCGACACCTTATACCCTGTAATTATGAGCAATTCGAGGGAGCCCCGCGTCTACATCTCCGAGGGCTTTCGCTGGGACGAGCAGCGGGCTTATCTTTTCGATATCGATGGAACGCTGGTGCGCCACCGCGATCGCGTCCACTTCGACGCCTTTGCGAAGAGCGTGCGCGACGTTATGGGGCGGGAACTGGTGCTGGACGGGGTTACGCTTTCGGGAAACACGGACCCAGGCATTTTGCGGGACGCGTTCCAGCTTGCGCGCGTGGAAGACAGCCTGTGGCGTCCGCACCGCGAGGATGTTCTGAGAGCGATGTGTATCCATGTTGCCGCGCGACGCGCGGAACTGCTGCCGACTGTTATGCCGGGTGTGGAAGCAATGCTCGCGCATCTGCGGAAGAAGGGCGCATTGCTGGGCGTGGCGACGGGCAATCTGGAGGAGATTGGCTGGATCAAGATCGAGAATGCGGAGCTGCGGTCGTGGTTCGCCTTTGGTGGATTCAGCGACCGTTTCGAAGCGCGGGCCGACATGATCGCCCATGCTGCAGAAAAGGCGCGCGCGATTTTGAAGTCGAACGTGAAGGCGAACGAGGGAGGCGCGAATTTGCCTGGCTCGGCGCTATCCATCTGCGTGGTGGGCGACACGCCTTTCGACATTGAAGCTGCGAGCGCGAATGGGTTGCCGACCATTGCTGTGGCGACGGGCCGCTACGGCTTCGACCAGCTGATGGAACACCACCCGGCGGTCTGCGCAACCACTCTGGAAGCGCTGCTAACCGCATCGAACCCCGCTATGAGAGCCGCCGAACATGTTTCGTAGGATCGCCATCATAATGGCGCTGGCTCTGGGGCTCGCCGCCGCTGTTGCGACGGGGCAACAGACGCCGGCTTCGACGGAGCAGACGCCGGCACCAACGTCGGCGCGGCAGCCGGCTCCCTCCCAGCCCGCGGCCGGATCGGCGCAGCAGGCTGCTCCCTCGTCCGCGCAGCCGGCGACGCAGACCGTCGTCGGGCATCAACCTTCCGAACATGATCGGGCCGAGGCGCAGAAGCTTTTTGTGGAGGGAGCGAAGGACGTGGATCGGGACAACACGCGGGCGGCCATGGATCATTTCGTTCGCGCTGCCGAACTCGATCCCAGCGAGCCAAAATACCAAATGGCCGACCAGATCGCCCGCCAACGCCTGGTCAGCGAACTGATCCAGCAGTCGGACAAGGATAAGATCCTCGGCCGTTTTCCGGATGCGCGCGCCAAAATTGCGGAAGCCTACAGCGTGGATCCGGGCAGTCCGGTAATCGCGCAGCATATGGGTGAGCTGGCGTCCACAACGGTGGCGGGGGAGCCGGCGGTGCGTCCGGCCATGAGCGGCGCGCCGCCTATCGAACTGGAGCCTAAGGCCGTGCGCCGCAGTTTTCATCTGCACGCCAGCGAGCGCGAACTGGTCAACAACGTGCTGCCTGCCTACGGCATCCAGGCCACGCTCGACGACTCGGTGAGCGCGCAGCGGGTTCGCTATGACGTGGACGACGCCGATTTCGCCACGGCCGAGCGCACTCTGGCGCTGGCGACGGGAACGTTTTTTGTGCCTCTCGATCCGGCCCGCGTGCTGGTTGCGAAGGACACCAAGGCCAACCACGACAAATTTGAGCGCGAGGCAGTGGAGACCGTGTACCTGCCTGGCATGGCGACCGACCAGATCACGGAGATCAGCACCATCGCGAAGAATGTCTTCGCGCTGCGCACAGCCTCGGCCGACCCGGGCCAGAGCGCGCTGACGGTCCGCGGACCGACGGCCGATCTGAATGCTCTGAACGCCACGCTGACCAGCCTGCTCGAAGGCCGCAGCGAACTGCAGGTCGACGTACGCATGTATGAGATCGACCGCAGCAAGGCGGTCAATCTGGGCGTGATCCTGCCGAACCAGACGACGCTGTTCAATGTCTATTCGGAGGCGCGCAACGTACTCAACAGCAATGCGAGTCTGGTGCAGGAGATTGTTTCGAGCGGTCTGGCCGCGCCCGGGGACTGGGAAGCGATCCTGGCGATTCTGATCGCGTCGGGCCAGATCAGCAACAGCATTCTCACCCAGCCCTTCGGCGTTTTCGGCGGCGGGTTGTCGCTGACCGGTGTCGTCTACCAGGGCGGGTCGCTCAACATGCAGCTCAACTCCTCCGACGTGCGGGCTATCGATCAGATTCAGCTGCGCATGCTCGATCGCGAAGAATCGACCATCAAGACGGGCGAGCGCTATCCGATTGAGACTTCCAGCTTCTCCAGCCTCGGCGCGGCGCCGATCAACATCCCTGGGTTATCGACCGCCGGGTTGTCGAGCACGCTGCAGGGCCTGGGAGTAACCCCTGCTCAGCTGCAGGCTGAGGCATCGATTAACATCCCGCAGGTGCAGTATCAGGACATCGGCCTGACGCTCAAGGTGACGCCGACCATGATGGGCACCGACAGGGTTTCGCTCAAACTCGACTTCACGCTTTCGTCGCTGGCCGGCTCATCGCTCAACGGCCTTCCGTTGCTGAACAATCGTGAGTACAACGCCATCACGTCGGTGCGCGTCGGCGAAACCGCGTTGCTGGTCAGCGCGATGACACGCCAGGAGTCCGACGCCATCACCGGCATGCCGGGTCTGAGCGAGATTCCGGGCTTTCAGAGCACCACGAATAAGAACAGCAACCTGGACGTGTCGGAGCTTGCCATCGTGATCACGCCCCACGTCGTGCGGTCGGTTCACCGGGAGGCTTCCGAGAAGATGATCATGCTGCCGGGGGGACCGTGATGGGCAAAACGCATAATGTCACAGTCAGCCTCAGCCCGGAGGTCATCCGGAAGGTGCGAGCGCTTGCCGCAAAGCGTTCGACTTCGATTAGTGAACTGGTCGCGGAACGGATCGAGGAGTTGATACGTAAGGATGAGGCGTACGAAAAAGCAAAGCGCTCCGCCGTCGCTCGAATGAGAAGGGGCATTCATCTCGGGGGCGTGATCAGTGCCAGCCGGGACGAACTCCATGAGCGGTAAGCGCGCACTTGACCCAAAAAGGCCGGACTCGACGGTCCGGCCTTTTGGCTTGCGATGAAAATTATGCCGCCCGCTGAGGCCCGCGGAGTTTCGGGCTAGGTCAGGCGGGCGAACTTTTGCCGCCGCGACTCCCATTCTTCGGTCGAGAAGAGGCGCGGACCGACTTCAATCAGCCGCGGGATCATATTGAAGGCCGCTACCGGCGTCCAGCGACGGCCGTCGCGGGTGCGAAAGCCCTTCTCGTTCAGGTCGCTGACGATGCTCGAAAAGGGAAAATCCTGCACCAGCATTTCCATCATCTGCAGGAGGGCCTGGTTCTCGGCAGGATCGACCTCGAGGCGCTGGCAGTCGTCGGAGATGCGCAGGCCGTAGGGGATCTCTTCGTGGAAGGCGCCTTCGGTGGGATGCTCGGAGTCGGGCAGTTCGCGGCGCCATTCAAGCGAGACAAGCTGCCAGCCAGTCGCGCTGCGTTGCCTTAAGATTTCCTCGCTGAAGGGCCCGGAGATGACATCGCGAATCCGTTCGAAATACGCCATGAGAGGCCTCCTGTTGGGCCCGTATGCAGCACTTTTGCATCCACTCGGCCCATACGGCTAAGTCCCTGAAAAATCAATTCTGCCACAACAGCGGATCAGCGGCCGGCGGGGCGTGCTTTGTCCGTCTTCGGCGAGCGATGTCCGTATCTGAACAGCCGTCCTGAGGAGCACGAACCAAGCCATTGGAACCGGGCCATTCGAACCGGGCGGACCCTATTGATCCTCTACCTGCAGCGTGACCACCTGCTGTCCGGTGATCACGGCATCCATGGGCAGAGATGCCATGGGCACCGCCGACTCCCCATTGAGCGCCATGCCCTTGTTTTCTCGCTGCGGCTCCATCGCGTTGGCCATCGACAGGGGAATGGCGGTCAGGGTGCGGCCATCCACCGCAGCCTGGGCAACGGGCGCGAGCAGCGTGACGTAGAGCTGGTCGCTGGTGTGCACGCTGTTCAGCTGGGCGATGGTCGCGGCCACGTCGAGCGGCTGCGCGTTGAACTGAGGCGGCTGCAGCAGCCGATCAAGGGTGCCGCTGTCGCTGACCAGCAGCCGCACCGGGCCTTCGGGCAAATTGGACGGCAGCTTGACCGGCACCCGGACATTGCGCCGCTCGCCATGCCAGGGAAGGATGGTCGCTTCCACGGTGATGGTGTCGCCGGCGTGAACCTCAATCCTGTTGGCGTGAGCGCTTTCGATTTCCGCCGTCAGGCGTCGCGGGATCGCCGCAACCTCCAGGTCGACACTCTCGATGGGAGTCCGGCGGGCGGCATTGTCGTACAGCCGCGCGAAGCGCTCCCCGAGCGCCAGCGCCGCCTGGAGGTTCGCCGGCAGCACATCCGTTGGAGCCACCAGGCTGTTCAGCTTCACCGAAGGATAGCCGCTCAGCTTTACCGATCCCATCACGTGATACGTGGTCTGCGCGGAGTAGGTGTTGGCCTGCATCAATCCCTGGTAGACGGCGACCATCACCGCCATCGGCGTGATCTGCGGCTGGTCGATCACCTCGAAGTGCAGCGCGTCATGTTCGCTGGTGTGTTCGGGATTTTCGCCTTCCCGCACCACGCGCAAGGTCACAGGAATCATGCGTGCCGGTTTGCCGAACTCGCCCATGATCGCCGACTCGCGATCTTCGGTGATTGAGCCAACGGTCTCGGTGGTGTTGATGATCTTGAAGGCCTCGAGGGGCGAGGGCAACGTCGCTACTACATCCGCCTTGGTCATCGGCATCGAGACCGGGCCGAACTGCGTGATTGGGTGTCCGCACGCCAGCATGCGCTTCGGATCGATGTAGGTGACTGTGCAGGTCGCGGCAATGTCGAGATCTCCGCGCACCAGGATCGCGCTGACCGCCGATCCAGGCATGAGCGGATCAGGCTGCTTCTCGTTGCTCTCCGAGCCGCCCACTCCTTCGACGGGCATCAATCCCGCAGGAGCGTGGTCCTTCCAGAGTTTCAGGGCATCCGGACTAAATCCGCTGAAGACCAGCGGCGTATCCATTGGCTGAATAAGGGCTCCGTCCTGGTTTCCGCTTAGGTTGCCCTCCGTGCCTGGGCTGCTGACGGCGGCGGCACCCGGCTCGCTTAACGCGGTACGCTCGAGGCCTGAGTCGACAAGCCGAGCATCTGCCAACTCCGTCGCGGGCTCTTTGTGCTGCTCCTCCACGCCCAGCATGGCTGCGATTGGCGTAATCCCGCAGATCGGCTCTTTGCTGAACATGCCAATGCGATACGACAGAGCGCCCACCAGGCGTCCATCGATGTAAACCGGGCTGCCGCTCATTCCTGCTACGACGCCGGTATATTCGGGCTTCGTCCCCTCAAGGCGAGCGAGGATCATGTCCTGGCGCGGACCGAGCGCGTTGTGCAGCAAGCCAAGAATCTCGATGCCCATGGGTTCGGGTTTCGTCCCTTCGAAAACCGTGTAGGCAACGCCCTGCAGGCCCCGATGGATCTCGCTCAAAGGGAAGAATTTCGTCGTCGTGGGTGGGGTGGGTGGCAACGCGGGCGCGCTCGCCGCATGCGCGGCGGGGGCCGGAGTCTGGGCGGAAAGTGCCGCGGTCGCCGCCAGAGCCAGCGCGGCCATTCCTTTGTGGATACCTTTCAGGCGCTTATACACGTCCATAGACTAAGCTTCTCCCACGCTTGCCGCCAGGGTACCTGGGGTACGAAGATTGTTTCAGAGGTTTTGTCATGAAGGAATCCCACCTGCGCTTACCGGCTATGACCGCTGTTGCCCTGCTGCTCTTTCAGACGATTCTCCCGGCCCGCTTGTCATGGGGCCAGCAACAACCGTCTTCCAGTGGACAGCAGAATCAGACTTCGCCCCAGAACCCACCGCCGCAGCAGCAGCCCGACCAGACGGCTCCCGAAGCCGGCGGTCCGGGAAACGATAACGGCCCCATTGCCATTCCTAAAAAGGCTGCGCCCCCGCCGCCTCCGCCGCCCGAGCCGACGGTCAAGAACCCTCCCGGCCTGAACAACTACTCGCTGCGGGTCGATGTGCCGGTGGTCAACGTGGACGTGGGCGTGATCGCGGAAAAAACGCATCAGTTCATCCCGAACCTCCAGCAGACCAACTTCCGCGTGTTTGAGGACGGGGCCCAGCAGGAAATCGTCAGCTTCCGCCAGGTGAAGGCCCCCATTACCGCTGTTCTGCTGGTCGAGTTTGCCGCCAACAGCTACTCGTTCATTTTCGACATGTGGAACGCTGCTTTCGCTTTTATGCAGCAATTGCGTCCGGATGACTACATTGCCGTGGTCACCTATGACATGCATACCACGATTCTGACGGATTTCACGCAAAACAAGATGATGATTCAGGACGCGGTCCGGTCGCTGCAGATGCCCACCTGGCACGAGACCAACGAGTTTGACGCAATCTACGAAACCCTGGACCGGCTATCTCGGATCGACGGCCGCAAGTACGTCATCCTCATCTCGTCCGGACTCGATACTTTCTCCAAAATCACGCTCGACAAGACCCTTCAGAAGATCAAGGAGACGCCGAACGTCACCATCTTCTCGGTCGCCACGGGAGGAGCCGGAGTGATGGGCGGCGGCGGCTTTGCCAGCGGGCGAATGAACAGTATCACGATGCTTCAGGCGGAGAACGAGCTACAGACGTTTGCGCGGATGACCGGCGGCATGTACTTCGCACCCCGCTTCGACGCCGAAATGCCTGACATCTTCACCGAAATCAATGAGTCCATTCGTAACCAATATCAGATTACCTATAAGCCATCGAACGCCAAAATGGATGGGAGCTATCGACACATCCGGGTGGAATTGGTCGATGAGGAAGGCCATCCACTGCGCATGCAGGACGAAAAACACAAGCAGCTCAAGTACGACATCATTGCCCGCGACGGTTATAAGGCGAAGCAACAGGTGGAGTAAGCGACGCGGCTCCTCGGAGTGGGTCAGCGCTTGCACCGGCATGGGTGCGAATCTATAGCTCACAGTACAAAAGTTTCGGTACGTCGGTCATAAGTAACGCTCAAATGGGGGACTTAGCCATTGTCCGCCCTTCCATGGAAATGTTATAGCTGGGGAGTTGCCCGGGCGTCGATACTCGTTGGCGCAGAGAGGCAAAGCGCAGGTTACTTCCGAGGAAGTGCTGTAATGCATGACTTGATTTTTGCCGCAGCTTTTGTCGCAATGATCGCAACCCCCGCCATGGTGGCTACGATTGGTGGCCGAAAAGAGTACAACCCAAGTCCCGATATGGCCTCTTTGCCCCGGGTGCCCCACGTTAAGGTGCGACCCGCTGCACCTCCTGTTCGTCCTCCTGCCCCGCCCAAGGCGGCGCTCGAGAAGCGCCCTGTACTCACCTACGCTGACGTCACGCTGCCCGTGCACCACCCGCGGGGCATGTCGAACCGGTAAGAGCGCGCAGCGTCCCGAACGCGCCGCATGTTGGCGGAGCCCTGTCCCTGTACGTCCGCTGCCCTGACGCCTCGCGATTAGCCTCCACTTTGCTACTCTGACTCCGTCCCTATGGAGCCTCTTCTGGTGGTGCTGCTGGGTCCGACGGGCAGCGGCAAGACCGCCCTCTCGCTAACCCTCGCGCGCCGTTTCGCCGGGGAGATCGTCAGTTGCGATTCGGTAGCCGTGTACTGCGAAATGGAAGTGGGGACGGCGAAGCCAGCGGCAGATGAGCGCCGCGCAATCCCGCATCACCTCATCGATGTCCTGCCTCCCAACCGATTCTGTACCGCGGGCGACTACAGCCGTCTGGCTCGCGAGGCGCTCGGCGAGATCGTCTCCCGCCACCATTTGCCCATCGTGACTGGCGGAACGGGCTTGTATCTGCGCGCACTGCTCGAAGGGCTCTTTGCCGGTCCGAAGCGTTCGGAAGAGATTCGAACCCGCCTTCGGAGCAGCGCACAGCGGCATGGTCCAGGATGGCTGCATCGTCTGCTGCGCCGTCTCGATCCGGCGGCCGCTGCGCGCATCCATTCGAACGATCGCCCCAAGCTGATTCGAGCCATTGAAGTCTGCCTCGCCGCCCGCCAGCCGCTTACCGAAGCGTGGAAGGCGGGGCGCGATCCGCTGACCGGGTACCGCATTCTGCGCGTTGGGCTCGACCCGCCGCGTGCACAGCTCTACGCCCGCATCGACAGCCGCGCCACGGAAATGTTCGCTCACGGCCTTGTTGCGGAGACGCGCAGCCTCATCGGCAAATATGGCGACTCGCCTCGAGCCTTCGATTCACTCGGCTATCGTCAGGCGCGCGCCTTGCTTCGCGGAGAAGCCACCGAATCCGAAGCCATCGCCGCCACTTCTCAGGCTCATCGGAATTACGCCAAACGCCAGCTGACCTGGTTTCGCCGCGAGCCGGAGGTCCGCTGGCTCGCTGGTTTCGGCGACGATCCCTCCATCGCAGCGCAGGCCATCGCGCTGGTAGAAGAGAACCTGTGAAGTGACGGCCTCTTCGACAGCTCTGCATTCACCCCGGCGCGTTACGAGCGGAAACGTCGCTGCGAGGGCGCGCTCCATTCCCTGCACCCTGATTGCGGGCGTGCTCACTCCAGTCGTTGTTCTGGTTCACGGCTATCTTCCTTTTGCCGGAGACGCGGGCATCTATGTTGCGGGCGTCTGGCATGTCCTGGACCCCTCGCTCTACCCCCTCAATGCTGCTTTCGTCGTGGCGTTCACGAAGTTCTCAGCCTTCCCGTGGACTATGGCTGCGATCGTCCGAATCTCTCACCTGCCATTCGCGTGGGCGCTTTTCACAGCCTATGTATTGTCGATATTTCTCTTCCTCACCGCCTGCGGCCAGCTGGCTGCTCGCCTTTTTTGCCCGCGAATCTACCCGGTGGTGTTCCCTGTTGCTTGCGGCCGCATGTTTCACGCTTCCCGTTGCCGGAACCGCGCTCTTCATCATGGATCCCTATGTCACCGCGCGGTCGTTCTCGACACCGCTGGGCCTTATGGCCGTTGCCGCCTGTGTCGACCGAGCCTGGCTGCGCACGATTCTTCTGCTGACGCTCGCCGCTTTGATCCATCCTCTGATGGCGGCCTACACGCCTGAGGTTCACTTCGCTCACAGGGCGTCAATCGCCTTGGTTGCGGCGTCGATCGCTTCAGCGATTTTGCGCACTTGCTCCGGCGTCACGCTCTCGCGCGACAGCCGTGTCATCACCACGCCGCGCAGCTCCATGAAGGCTCGCATGATCTCCGGCGATCGACCGCGCTCGAAGCCCCTGCCTGCCTCGTCGAGGCGCGCGAACAGCTCATCGATGCGCTCCTTGTTAGCTGCGAGGTACTCCATCCCCGCCGGCGTCACGGTGTAGACCTTCTTGTTGTCTTCCGAGGTCCATACCGAGGCCAGGCCCTCTTCTTCGAGCAGCGTCAATGTTGGGTAGATCACTCCGGGGCTTGGCGTGTATCCGCCTGAAAGCCGTTGCTCCATCTTCTTCATGAGCTGGTAGCCGTAGCTGGGCTCTTCGGAGAGCAGCTTCACGATCACCAGCTTCAGGTCTCCTGCATCGAAGAGACGTTCCCGGCCGCCAAATCCACGCTCGAAACGTCCGCGGCGACCTCCGCCGAATCCCGAATGCCTCCCGCGATCCTCGAACGAGGCTTCCCGGCCGCCGCAGAACCCGCCTGCAAACCAGCCACGGGGGTCTGCGCGCTCGTGATGATGGGCTCTGAAGTGGCGTCTACGGCCACCCCGATCTTCTTTTCTTTCAGTAAGTTGTTCAAACATGTCATTTCTCCTGAATAAAATATATCGTAAGATGTATCTTCTTGCAAGAGAAAATATATCTTCCCGAGAGGATGACGCGTCGAATTTCTCCTTCGATCCCCTCGCCTCCCGTGGGAACGGGATGTCCCTTCGCCTTGACAGCCATCGTCAGCGCCAGTAGTCTCGCGGCATTCCCCGACCCTTGGAAAATCTATCCTTTCCGAAGGAGCAATACCCATGCGCAAGTGTGTTTGTATGACCGCAGCGTTCGCTGTTCTGCTGGCCCTTACCGCACCGTCACTGAGCGCACAGGCGAAAGCCTCCGCCGACGAGGCCGCCATCAGAGCCCTCTACACAAAATTCAATGACGCGTTCAACAATAGGGACGTCAACGGCGTCATGTCGATCTATGCGCCTGACGTTTTCGTTTACGATGTGATTCCGCCGCGCGAATACGCCTCCTGGGACGCCTACAAGAAAGATTGGGACGGATTCTTTGCGCAGTTTTCCGGTCCGATCCACAACACCGTCTCGGACCTGAAGATTACGGTTGTGGGCCCGGTGGCTTATACCCAATACATCGCAGACGGCACCCTGACCGCACAGGACGGCACTCAAAGCCATATCGTGGTCCGAAGCACCGATGTGTGGCGCAAGACGAACGGCAAGTGGCTTGTTGTGGAGGAACACAATTCGGTGCCTGTCGACCTGGCCACCGGCAAGCCTGACATGCTGTCGACGCCCTGAGCCACCACGATCCCTGCGGGCTGATCGAATATCCCGACAGACTACGGTTGCTCGGTTTGCAAACCGCCGTCGGGGACTAAGACGACTTCGCAAGTCTTGTCGCTGTCCTGCGAGCAACTGACGACGGCACTGCGCAACAGATGCGCCTTTGAGTCCGGCGGGAGCAGTTCGGAGAACTTAATCGCCGCAATGGAGGGCTTGAGGACAGCGACCGCCGGCTCGCCAGACATCTGCTGCGATTCGATGACGCCGGCGGTGGTGATTTCGAGGCGGAATGTGCCCCAGCCTTTGACCCCGTTGGGGCGGGGGAACCTGTACGTTCGAAGTTCCTGTATGTTGAGGGCGACGCTGGCGGGGCTTGGGAAGAGATGCGGCGCTATAGCGCCGGCAGCTTTCAATCGCGCGATGCTGTCAGTGATATGGCCGCGAATATCAGGCGTCTCGTTGGGGGTGAGGGCCTCGGCGGCACACGTGTAGGCGGTGAGGGCATCGTCTTTCTGGCCGAGGGCTTCATCGACCTGGCCTAGGTGATCGCCGACTTCAGCGCGGAGGGAGGCACGCCAGGCGGGTGATATGAACTGTTTGGCGGCGTCGTATTTGCCTTCGCGGAAGAGGATCCAGCCGAGGGTATCCCATGAGGCGATGAGGAGGTTGGCCTCGGCGAAGGTTTTGCTGTTGGCTTCCGCAGCGGCCATGGTGGCGCTTTTTTCCTCGAGATGGGCGATGCTTTTACGCGAGGAGTCTTCGGCGAGGGGGAGATCGATGCCGGTTTCGCTGAGCGCGTAGGCGGCGTTGTTCAGGATCTCCGGATCGTCGGCGCCATCGAGGACACCTTTGGCGACGGCGGCCGCTTCTTCTTTGCGATCGAGGAGCAGGAGGGTATTGCCGATCTGAATCTGGACGTGGCGATCATCGGGATTCTGCTCGGCGGCGGCCTGAAGAGTTTTGAGGGCGGCGCTGTAGTCGTGCGCGTTGGTCTGGAGCGAGGCGAGATAGAAGGAGAGGCGCAGGTCCGGATGCTGGTCGAGAAACTGGCGGAGGGTCTGGCGAGCGCCGACGGTGTCACCGGCTTTCGCCTGAGCGGCGGCGAGCGCACCGGCGGCGTAGACATTGTCTGAGTGCGCGGTGAGCTCTTTGCGGAAGTCGGCTTTAGCCTCCTCGTCATTGCGTTCCATGGTGGCGATGGCTCCATACATGCCCCACAGATATTCCTGATCCGGATTTTTCGCCTTCACTTTGTCGAGGGTTTCCTTCGCGCCGCCCGTGTCTCCTGCGCGCAGGCGATCCTGGGCGAGCTTCATGAGGTCGGCGGCGGAGGCGTTGTCGGGGGTGGCCGTTTCGGGTGGGGCTATGTTGGCGGGAGAAAGCGGCAGGATAGTGACGGGGATGGTTTTGGTTCCGTTGCCGGCGCTCGGGGTCGTCGATGCGGGCGGGGGCGGCGGGATTGCGCCCGGTTTGCCGCCAATGAACGTGATTTTCTGAGGCTGGATGAGTTGAATCCAGTTTTCGCCGGAGAGGCCGATGTCTTTGGTGAAGGCCTGGTAGCGCTTCCAGTCGGTCTTAGGCAGCTTCTCTTTTTGGACGACGATGGTGCGCTCGGCAACAATCTGCTGGCCGTCGAAGCGGTAGGTCTTGTCAAAGGTGGCAAAGTCGGTTTTGACGTGGATGGGATCGGGGAGGTCGGTGCGGTAGCCCTTGGGCAGGCTGATCGTGGAGGTGGCGGTGAGGGTCCGAGGGGCGCCCAGCTGGATGTCTTGCTGAGGTTCCTTCGCATCGTCGTCGAGCGCGGCGAATTCGAGGGCGGGAAAGAGGGGAACGATGCGGCGGTTGTCCCAGTCGCCGTAAGGATGGCGGGCGTAGTCGTAAGAGATGGCGATGGGCGCGGAATAGTCGTCGGCGTTCGTGAAATGCGTGTTGCTGGTGGTGCCGCTGAAGCCGGTGGCCGAGGAGATGTACTGGGATGCCTTATCCCACTCGGCGGGAGCGATGTTCAGCGCGAGGGCGCGGACATAGATTTCAGAGTCATCGCGATAAGCGGCGGTGATTTTTCCGGTGAGCTTGCCGTCGGCGTCGAGGGAGGCGACGGCCTCGAAGTGCTCGGTATAAGGAAATGGACCGGCAGCGGGTGTGGGCGTCAGCTCCGCTGGTGCATTGGCGGGGACGACGAGTGCCTTCTCGTCGCGGATGACCGCGGTCAGGAAACGATAGGGTGCGACGGCGGGCGTGCTGTCAAGCCAGATGCGGCCATCGGGCAGATTGACGGTCGTGATGACGTGGTTGAAGACGGCGGGAGAAGGAACATCGGGGACAGGAGCGATGCCGGCGCCGATGAGGGCCGGTGCGGTGGAGAAACCTTTGGCGCGGAGGAGAGCTTCGAGGAGCGTGTCTTTGTCTTTGCAGTCGCCGTACTGGTTGGCAAGAACCTCGGCAGCGGAGTGGGGCTGATAACGGCCGACGCCGAAGTCGATGCCGACATAGCGGGTGCGCGTCGAGACGAACTGGTAGATGGCGCGGACCTGGTCTTCGGGGGTCTTCGCGCCCTTGGTCAGTTCATCGGCACGGGCGCGGAGAGCGTCGGTGGGCTGAGCCTGAGACAGGGCAAGGCTGCGATACCAGTCGCCAACCTCCGCCCAGCTGTGGAAGGTCGTCCAGGCGACGGAAGGTAGCTTGCGGCCGTCGGCATCCTCATCGATATCTTTGGGAGGAACCGGCTTGGTGGAGTCGTCGCCTGTGCTTTTCGGAGCACTTATGAGCTGAGGCACGTTCCAGGTGTAAGTGCGGACGCCGTCGTGGTCGGAGATAGTGGGCTTATGATTCGGGCTCCAGACCTGAACGTACTTATCAGAGGGGACCTTGAGGTTGAGGATTTCCGCGAGCGCAATAGCGGTGCCAGGAGGCGTGAAGTGGTCCACGCCCCAGAACTGGCCGGGGGCTTCGGCTTTGTTGATGGCGACCTGAACATCGTATTCGAGGGTGTCGCCCGGAGAGAGCGAGCGGACGGGCAGGTGTTTCTCCTTCAGGTCGCTGTACAGGGGCGCCTCACGGGTTACAGCGGAAGGCATATCGATAGCGTCGGAGGGGGGCGTGTCGACGATGGTGCCCTCGGGTTTGTGCACGCGAACGAGCTTAATGAGCGGAGCTTCATTGGCAGAGGCATAGGCAAAGGAGAGCACTCCGAATTGCTGCGCCGCACCCTGAGACTGGAGGCGGACCAGGACGTGGCTCTCACGCTCGCCCGTGCCGTCGGCGTGCATGGTGTAGGTGGTCTCAGATCGCTCAAAGACGAGGGCCTCATCGGCGAAGGAATTGGGGGAAGCGGCTTTGGTGGGCGACTGCCCGGGAGAGGCGAAAGGCACAAGGAGTACAGCAAGGGCATAACCCAGGGCCGACCAAGCGATTGTGCGGGACATACGCGGATAGCTTAATACGGAAAGCGGGTTAGGCCATTCCATAATTGTGGGATCGGGCAGAGTTGGTTAGACGAGGTTGGCCTAACGCTTGCGTCCAGTGGGACGATCAGGCAAGCGCGCGCAGGCTGTTCCGGAGGCGATCGGGTTCGAGGTTCCCAGGTTGGACCCCGGGGGGCTCTGCATTTCTGAGCTGCGCCTCAACGTCGCGGTGAATTTGCTCCCAGATGGGTACGGCTCGAGCTAGGAGAGTTTTTCCTTTCGAGGTGAGGCTCAGACGGCGGCCACGCCGGTCAGTGGGATCCGCGGCGACCCTGACAAGGCCGCGCCGCTCCAGTGGTTTCAGCGCAGCGGTGAGCGTGGTGCGATCCATGGCCAGCAAAGCTGCGACCGAAGCCATGCTCGCAGGTTCCGGGCGATTCAGCGACATGATGAGGGAAAACTGGCCGTTGGTCAGGCCGACGGGCCGCAGCGCCTCATCGAAACGGCGAGCCAGGACGCGCGCCGCCCTCTGCACATGAAGACAGAGGCAGCAGTCGCGAACTCGGAACGTGGTTTCGAAAGGCACGAGGCCGGCACTTGACATCTACTCCACTATGTTGATATCAACGTATATTGTCAAGCCGCCCCAGCGGCGAGTAGAACCAGACGACCGAAGAGCCAGGCTAGAATCAGGACCAAAACCAGGAACCCAAACCTAACCGGTGGAGGAGCGCAATGTCATTCATTCGTGATCTGAAAATCGCCGTCCGCTCGCTGTGGCGGGTTCGCGCGTTGTGGTTCACCGTCGCCATCACGCTGGCTCTGGGCATCGGCGCCAACGCTGCCATCTTCAGTGTGGTTCGCGCCGTGCTGCTTCGCCCGCTGGCCAACCGCGACGAAGATCGCCTCCTCTACGTGCGGCAGAGCGCGCCCGGCATCGGCATGCAGAACGCGACCTTCTCCATCCCTGAGATTGACGACCTGGGCAAGGGGCTGAAGACGATCACTGACCTCGGCACATTTTCGGCGATCGACTTCACCATCGTCGGTCTCGGCACTCCGCGCGAGATTCCCGCCGGCGTGGTCGACGGCCATTACTTCGAGGTCATGGGGCTGCGGCCGGTGCTGGGACGCCTGCTGACGCCCGCGGATGATGGGCCCAATGCAGCAGGCGCGATCGTGCTCACCTATCGATTCTGGAGCGGGTCGCTGCACTCCGATCCTAGTGTGCTGGGAAAGATGGTGCGCCTCGAAAGCTACAGCGGAGCGCGGATGGCGACCATCGTCGGGGTTCTGGAACCCTCGGTGCCCTATCCGGTCGCAACTGAGATCATCGCCAACGTCGTGACCAGTCCCCACCATTTGTCAGCGACCATGGTCACTGGACGTGAGCACCGCATGACGGAGGTCTTCGCACGCCTCGCGCCGGGAGCGACCCTCGAGGCCGGGCGCGCCGAGCTGCGCGCCCGCTACGCGGCGATCGTGGCCACGCATCCTGAGGTTTACAAACCCGCCGACCACTTCCAGATCGGTGTGACGCGCATGCACGACCAGATCAATTCCCGCGCCAATACAATTTTGTGGGTGCTGTTTGCGGCCGCGGGGCTGCTGTTTGTGATCGCGTGCTCAAATGTGGCCAATCTGGTTCTGGCGCGCACGGTTCGCCGTGAATCGGAGCTCGCCGTGCGCTCGGCGCTGGGCGCCAACACAGCGGCGTTGCGGCGTTCGCTGCTTGCCGAGAGCCTCGTGCTGTGCGGCAGCGGCGTGATCGCCGCGCTGCTGCTCGCGTGGCCGATGGTCGCCGTGCTGGGACGCTACGCGGCACGCTTCTCGGTGCGCGCCGATGGCCTGACGCTCGACTTCAGCCTGGTGTGGTTTGGCATTGCCCTCGCGCTCACCGCGGCCGTATTCCTCGCGCTCATTCCACGGCTGCCCTCGGGGAATGCGCCGCTGGCCGCGGGGCTCACCAGCGGCGGAACCCGGATGACGGGGAGCAGCAACCACCGGCTACGCATCTTCGCCATCATGCAGATCACCGCATCGTTCCTGTTGTTGACCGGAGCAGCTGTGCTGATGCGAACGCTGTACACGCTGGAGCAGACGCGGCCGCCGTTCGACACTTCGCGGGTGCTGGCTGTGAATCTGCCGGTGATGTCATATGGGAAAACGCCCGAGCAGGTTCAGTACTTTTACCATGAGGTGCAGCGGCGGGTAAGCGCGCTGCCCGGCGTAGCCCACGCGTCGACAGGGTTCAGCGTGCCGTGGCGCGACGATCAACAGCTCGATATCAGCTTTACCTTTGCGGCAACGGGTGCGGCGCGACAGAACGGCATCGACGACTGGCGCGCAAAGTTCCGCTCGGTATCGCCTGGCTACTTTGAAACGCTGGGCCTCCCGCTTCTCGAGGGCCGCGATTTTCGCGACACCGACAAGAACGGCGCTGACCGCGTGGTGATCGTCAGCCAGAGTTTCGCGAACACGCTCTTTCCCGGCCAGAACGTTCTGAACCGCGAGTTGCGCTGGACCGATCCAGTGATGAAGTTCATCGGCATCAGCCTAGAGCCGCGCCGCATCGTCGGCGTGGTCCCCGATGTGGACGACGAGAACATCATTCCCTCGCCCGCCATGATGGTTTATCAGCCCACCGATCAGGAGGGATGGCAGGGACGGCTCTTCGTGCGCGCAGGGCAGGATCCATACGCGCTGGCTCCGGCCATCACGCGCACCATTCACGAAATTTCGGCGGAACAGCCCGTAGAGCGTGCGAGCACGCTGCAGGACATTCGCGCCGAGGTCCTCACCCCCGACAAGCTCAACGCTGTCGTCTTCGGCGGATTCGCGGCCGTGGCACTCCTCATTTCGGTGGTCGGTGTGGCGGGCGTGCTGGCATTCTCGGTCAGCGGACGGACGCGCGAGTTCGGCATCCGCATGGCGCTCGGAGCGCAACCACGCAACATTATGAACGATGTGCTGTTGCAGGGCCTCACCATCGCCGGCATCGGCGTGGGTGCGGGCGCGATCTTCGGCATCGCCTTCGCACGCGGCATCGGGCGGTACGTGGCGGAAGTCCATCTGCCCGGCCTGTTGTCTTTCGTCGTGTCGGCCTTTGTGATTCTGGCCGCAGCGGTGATCGCGTCAGCCGTGCCCGCCGCGCGCGCGGCTCGCGTGAACGCGGTGGAAGCGCTGCGTTCGGAATAGTCAGAAGCTCGCGGCCAGAAAATCCTGCCACGCCTGATGCTTGGTGCCGGCGTTTTTCTGGCCGCAATTCTTTGGGCTTAGTTTTTGCCCAGCCCATCGTTCTTGTGATAGTTCGGATAGGGCGGTATGGGAATATCCGGGATCGGATGCGCCTTCAGCTCGTCCAGCACTTCCTGCACCCCGGTTTCCAGCTGACGATCATGACCCGCCGCCACATCTTTGGGAAGCTCTTCGACAGCTATGTCGGGTGGAATGCCGTGGTTCTCCACTTCCCATTCGCCATGGAGCCCATAGATCGCGTAGCGCGGCGCCATGACGTAGCCGCCATCGAGTAAGGTTGGGTAGCCACCGATGCCGACCAATCCACCCCAGGTGCGCGTGCCGATAAGCTTGCCGATCTCGGCTTTATGGAAGTACCACGGCATGGCATCGCCGCCGGACCCGGAATTCTGGTTAATTAGCATCACCTTGGGTCCGAAGATCGCGCCCACAGGGTCGTGGATCGGCTTGCCGTCGCGTTCAACCGCACCGGAGAGCGGGAACCGCTTGAGTACGTCAACAATGTAATCGGCGATGAAGCCGCCCTCATTCCAGCGCTCGTCGAGGACAAGCGCCTGCTTGTCGAGCTGAGAATAGAAGTAGCGGTTGAAGCTGTTGTATCCCCCTCCGCCTGTGTTGGGCATGTAGACGTAGGCCACCTTCCCAGCGGAGAGCTCGTTCACCTTACGCCGGTTCGATTCGACCCAATCGATATTGCGGAGCCCGTCCTCATCGGCGATCGGAATCACGGTGACGTCCCGTGCATCCTTGCCGTCGGGGTTGGGTCCGACGTGCAGAACGGTCTGCTTGCCGGCTGTGGCTTCGAAGAACTGATAGAGATTGTCCGTGGCATGCAATTCCCGGCCATTCACGGCCAGCAGGTACTCGCCTTCTTTGACATAGACGCCGGGTAGGGTGAGCGGTGACTGCAACCCCGGAGTCCAGTTTTGGCCGCCGAGGATTTTCACAATGCGGTAACGCCCGTTTTCGATTTTGTAGTCCGCGCCGAGCAGGCCGGTTTTTGGCGCGGTGTCGTGCGAGCGCGGACCTCCTACAAACATATGGCCTATGTTGATCTCACCAAGCATCTCGGTAGAGAGATAGGTGAATTCAGAGCGCGAGGCGAGGCCATCGAGGTAGGGCTCGTATTTGGCCTCGATTTTGGGAATGCTGAGCCCGTGGGTGTTGGGGTCGTAGAGAAAGTCGCGTTCGATCCGCCACGTTTCGAAATAGATCTGCCGCCAGCGTGCGCGCGGATCGATCGTCGTTTCCATACCGCTCAGGTTGAGCGGCTTGCCTGGGTTGTCGTTGCCGGGCTTCAGATCGTCGGCAGGAGCGATGGTCCAGCTGTCGTGGCGTTGATAGAGCACCTTAGATCCGTCGAAGGAAACCTGGAAGTTATCCAGATCGTTGAGGACCACTTCAGGCTTGCGCTTCTCCAGCGTGAATCGCCAGATGGCGTGAATATTGGAGCCGGCCTCCTCCTGAGAAGACGCCCGGCCAAACGGCGACCCTTCGCCGAGATAGACGACGCCCGCTTTGCCGGTCGCAATAAAGCCGTAGTTACGCGGCGGAATGGGCAACGACAGGATGCGATTGCCGATACCGTCGAGATCGACCGTGACTTTAACCGGCTTATCCTTATCCTTATCCTTATCGTCTTTTGCCGCGGTCTGATCTTTATTAGTGGTTTTGTCCGCGGAAGACTTGTCATCCTTCTTCTGCGCGTCGGCAGGCTTGCCTGGCTCGTCCGGCTTTTCTTCTTTTATTTTTTCGTCGTCGCTCTCCGGAGGAATGGGGGACGCGCCGTCTTTGGCGAGAACTACAACGTAGGGCGCACTGCTTTGGGCGCGGTCCAGCGATGAAAGATCGATGCCGGCACTGGACGGCCCGTCGTCGGTGGAGGCAATGAAGTAGAGGTATTTACCGTTCGGGTCGAAGGCGGGGCTGGCGGTGTCGCTCATGCCGTCCGTGACCTGAGTGAATTTGTGGGTCTCCACGGAATAGAGAAAGATGGCGTGTAATTGGTTGTCGAGATCGCGGCTGTAGGCGATCCACTTCGAATCCGGGGACCAGACTTCTCCGAAGCTGACGCCGAAGCTTCCATAGATTCCCTTATCGATAAGCACTGGTTTGCCGGAGGGGACATCGACGACCCACAGGCGCAGGTGTTTGTCGGCATAGGCAATGTGTTTGGAGTCTGGAGACCAGGTAGGGCTGTAGAAGTAGCTGGGGTTCGGACCCAGATCGATGACCGTCGGGGCCTTGAACCCGGTCTGGTCGCGCAGGTAGAGCTGGTATTCGCCCGAGGCGTCAGAGAAGTAAGCGACCGTCTTGCCATCGGGGCTCCACGACGGGTCTCGCTCGGCAACGGCCGCGGTGTTGGTCAGGTTGCGCGTATCGCCCTTTTCCCCCGGTACCGTGAAGATTTCGCCATTGGCCTCGAAGACGGCCCGTGCGCCGGTGGGCGAGAGCGCAGCATTTTGAATGGACTCCGGACGGACCGGCGCGAGATGCGGGGCCAATGACGCCAGCTCTCCATGTATCTGGATGGAGACGGTCTTGTCTGCGTTGCTGGTGGTGTCTACAAGGTGAATCGATCCGAATTGCTCGTAGACCAGTCCGCCAGGACCCGCCTGGAACGTCTTCAGGTCATAACCGGTGTTGTGGACGACGGGGCTGATCTGCTTCGATTCGACGTCGTAGGAATAGAGAGAGACGTGACCATCGCGATCACTGAGGAAATAGACGGAGTGACCCACCCAGACCGGGTTCGAGTCGTTGGAATTGTTGCGCGGCACTTTGACCAGATCGAGCGTTTTGAGATTCACGATCCAGATTGGCGTAGTCTGGCCGCCCACGTACTGCTTCCATGCGGGCTCCCACTTGGTGATGGGCTGATAGGCGATCGACCTTCCATCGGGGGAGTACGAACCTTCGGCCCCGGAGGGCAGCGGCAGCGGTTCGGGCATACCGGAGCCATCGGCGTGCACCAGGTAGAGCTTGAGGAAATGCCGGTAGCTGAGCGCGCCGCTGGCAATGAGGACATCTTTGCCATCCGGCGACCAGCCCACCACCAAACTGCCCCCCGGGTGCCACGTGATGCGGTGCGGTATGCCACCCGCAGCGGGAATCACGTAGACATCGGTGTTGCCCTGCAGATGCGCGGAGTAGGCGATCTCGGTTCCGTCGGGGGAATAGAAAGGGCCAGCCTCGACTCGGCCATCGGAAGTGAGCCGCTGCGCTTCGCCGCCCTGCCGGCTGACCGTCCAGACGTCGTCGGCGTAGAGCAAGGCAATGTGGTCCTGGGAGAGCGACGGGTTCCTCAGCAGCAACGGCGGCTGGGTTGGAGCAGATTGAGCGAAGGCAGGAACAGAGAAGAGCAGTGCCATCGTCACTAAAGCGAGGCGAAAGCGTACACGAATCATCGGGCCTCCAGGCGCCACGGGATGATGCTGAAATCGACTGAGTATTGCGGAAACTACGCTCCCGTATGCTAACGCAGCCAGCGGAAGTGGCCAAGCCGGAGCGAGCTGCTGGCCGTCGTCAATGAGGCGTTCGCAAAGAAACTCTTCAGAGACGGGAACCCAATCTTCCCCTATCCCTGCTCCCTGCCGTTATCCACCGGCAGCTTCACCACGAATTCCGTCCGGCCAGGCTCCGAAGTGAACGCGATCGTTCCCTTGTATTGTGAGGTCACGATGCGCCTCGCAATGTCCAGTCCCAGTCCGGTTCCGACGCCGGCGGGCTTGGTGGTGTAAAACGGCTCAAAAATCTGGTCTCGAATCTCTGGAGCAATGCCCGCGCCCTGATCGGCAATCCCCACACAAACCAGACCGTCTTCCACCCACGTCCTGATCCGGACCGTCGATCCTTCCGGCGCGGCGTCGGTCGCATTGTCGAGCAGGTTCGTCCAAACCTGGCTGAGCCCGGTACCGCGCGTCTTCAGCTTCGGCAGTTCCGCGGCAAATTCCTTCTCCACGGTTAGTTGTTTGTACCGGAATTTGTGCCCCAGAATTGTCAGCGTGCTATGGATGCTTTCGTGGACGTCGACCAGGTGCTCGCCGCTCTTGTCCTCGTAAGCGTATTTCTTCACAGCGATCACCAGCTCGGTCACGCGGCTGATGCTCTCTTCGATGGTGGTGAGTTGCTGCATCGACGAGATCAGCGCTTCGAGCCAACTGAGCGCCGACTGCAGCGTGTCACCGGGAAAGGCTTCCTGCGCGCAGACAATGTCGCTGCGCCGCCATCCCGCCGCCACCAGTGTCGGCGCCAGCTTCCACGCGCCGTTCACCCCGATGCTTTCCAGCCACGCGCCTAACTCCTCTTCAGCGTCGGCTTCCTCCAGGCTGCTGACCGGCTTCGGCTTCTCCAGTGCCAGCACCTCCTTCTGCATGTCCAGCAGGCACGACGACTGCTCCTGCGTCAACGGCGTGCGACAGAACCGTATGCTGAGATCCTGCAGACGGGTCAGGTTCTCTCTCAGCTGTGCAGCCGAGCGCTTCGCGGCGGACCCAGGATTATTCAGCTCGTGCATCAGCCCGGCGGCCAGCGTACCCAGCGAGATCAGCTTTTCGCGATGCAGGGTTGTCGCCTGGAAAGCATGCACTCTTTGCGCGGTCGTAGCCAGGACCCCCTGCCGCACGGTTGGACAGGTCGCCATCAGCCGCCAGAAGCCTTCTTCGCTCACGCGCAGCATCCGCACCGGCCGTGTGGCTAGGCCCTGCACGCCGGTTTTCCTCACTCCCAGCAGCAGGGGCGCTTCGCCAAGCGTGTCACCGTCCTGGTAAATTCCAAGCGGAGTTTCAGCACCATTGATCTCCACGCGGGTAAGCCGTACTTCGCCTTCGAGGACCATAAAGAATCCCTGAATGCAGGAGCCCTGCTCGAACAAAACCGTTCCCTGCGGCGCTTCAAGCAGCTCCACAGTACCCAGGCAGCCCAGGTCTTCTTCCTTCAGCTTGCTCAGAACGGGTATTCGGCGGATGAGCTGCGACAGCTCCTGCTGCGAGACTGTTCTAACCTGTGCTTCTGTCGTCGTGCCTTCCATCTGCCCCTGACCTTTAGAACTGCGCCAAATATTGGTGCATCAGCTGCACCGCCATCGAACCTTCACCCACCGCCGTAGCCGCTCGCTTCACCGACCCGTGCCGTACATCGCCGGCGACAAAAACCCCAGGCATCGAGGTCTCCAGCAAATACGGCTCCCGATCCTCTTTCCACGTGCGCGGCAACTGCCCTTCGACGCGCAGATCGCGCCCCGACAATACAAACCCATTCGGGTCGCGCATCACCATTTTCGGCAGCCAGTCAGTCTGCGGAGCGGCTCCGATAAACAGGAACACCGACGAAGCCGGCCTTACCTCTTCGCCCTTCGGCGTCCGTATTTTCAGGCTTTCCAGATGCTGTTCGCCTATGGCTTCCACGATCTCGCTCCCGGTCTCCACCGTTATATTCGATGTTCCAGCGATCTGATCGATGAGATATTTCGACATGCTCCTCTCGAGCGAGTCGCCGCGCACCAGCATCGTCACCTGTTTTGCTACCCGCGAGAAGTGCATGGCGGCCTGGCCCGCCGAATTGGCCCCGCCTACGATGAAAACGATCTCGTCGCGACAGGACTGGGCCTCGGCCAGCGATGCGCCATAGTAGACGCCCATCCCGGTCAGCCGTCCGATCCCCGGCGCTTCGATTTTGCGATAGCACACGCCCACTGCGATCAGGCTCACCCTGCACGAAATCTCGGCTCCATTCGCCATCCGCACCTGCCGGTACTGCCCTTCGCCCTCGATGCTTGTCGCTCGCTGGGTGATGAACTCTGCGCCGAATTTCCGCGCCTGATCGAATGCGTCGCGCGCCAGCCGCTCGCCGCTCACCCCGCGCGGGAACCCCAGGTAGTTCTCGATCCGCGAACTGCTGCCCGCCTGCCCTCCTGGAGCTTCCGGCTCCAGCACCAGAGTTTTCAATCCCTCCGATGCGCCATAGACCGCCGCGGCCAGGCCTGCCAGGCCTGCGCCCGCCACCACCAGGTCGTAGAAGTCCTTTTTCGCCTGAGTGCGCAGGCCAACTCGTTCCGCCAGCTCTCCGTCGCCCGGCTGCACCAGCGCGGTCCCATCCGGGAACAACACTACCGGCAGCTTGCTGTCATCGATGCCAAACTTGCCCAGCAGCTCGACGGCCTGGTCGTCGTGCTCCGGATCGAGCCACACATACGGCACCTGATTGCGCGAGAGAAAATTCCGCACCTGATAGTCGCGCAGCGAATAGCGTGGCCCCACCACGCGGATGCCCTCGAATGGCGCCTTGTAGCCCTGGTTCCAGTCCTCGAGCAGATCGTCGAGCACCGGATACAACCGCTCTTCGGGCGGGTCCCACGGCTTGGTGAGGTAGTAGTGGATGCGCGCGGTATTGATCGCCCGGATGGCGGCCTCGGTGTCCGCATACGCAGTCAGCAGCACGCGACGCGCCTCCGGATAGACCTTCTGCGCCCGCTCCAGCAGCTCCACGCCCGCCATGCCCGGCATGCGCTGGTCGGAGACGATCAGCGCCACCGCATCGCCGCGCTCTTTCAGTTGCGCGCAGGTGTCGAGCGCCGCCTGGCCGGATCCCGCGCGCAGAATCCGGTAGTTCTGTCCGTATTTGCGGCGCAGGTCCTGCACTACGGCTTCCAGCACGCTGGCGTCGTCGTCCACGGCGAGGATGATTGGCCTGGCCATCCTGGTACTCCTTTTCTGTCAGTTCTCCTATTAAGTTACAGGCGCGCCGGGGTTCCTGCGAATGTCCGATCCTCGACCCGAAATGGCCCCCTCGTGTCCCGAAATGATCCACAGGCCCCATTCCGTACCGTCACCAGCACCAAGGTTTCTCCTTGGTTCCAAAAGAGTTTCAGACCACGTGACGTACGTCACAGGACCTTTGTCCCATTTCGAGTTACTTTTGTCGCTGAATGATGGCAGGGACCCACAGGCCACCGACGACAACTTTCCGCGCCCCACATTCGGAAAGTTCCATTGTTCATCCGGCGCCATCCAGGTGTTCAACAAGAAACACGCGGATGGATTTGTTTTTCGCCGGCCCGGTGACCTCTTGAGCGCGTTGCTCCAACGTTGGCGCGCTTGAAACCACATTGTCTTCGGGGTCACCCGGCGACGCACCAATTGAGGACGCGGACAAATGAACAAGCTCGTACTCGCTGACAATCAGGCCATCTACAGAGCCGGGACTGCCAAAATTCTGGCTATGGAAGATGACTTCCGCATCATTGCACAGTGCGCAGAGGCCGATCGCCTCTATCCAGCCCTTGACACCTTCCGTGGCGCAATCCTTGTGTTTGCGTCTGCCCTTAAACTCGACCCACAGACGCTCATCCCAAGAGTACTCGCGGCCGGCAGCCGTAGCATCGTCATTGCCGAAAACGGCGAATCCGTCCAGCCCTGGTTCACTGCCGGGGTCAACGGAGCCGCCCATCGTAACGTTACCGGTCCTTCTCTGATCGAATGTGTTCGTCATGTCGGTCAGGGAGAACGCAACGTTCGCGCCAACGGCATGGACGCTCCAGCCACAGAAGAGGACTCCGTCGGAACCCGCGTGCGGGACCGGCTTACCCCGAAGGAACTGAAAATCGTGGCTCTGATCGTGCAGGGCTGCAAGAACAAGGAGATTGCTGTCCGGCTCAGCACCACGGAGCAGGTCATCAAGAATTATCTGCGCAGCATTTACGACAAAACCGGGGTCTCCGACCGTTTGGAGCTTGCTCTGTTCACCATTCACCATCGGATGCTGGCCGAGGCCGCTCAGGTAGTCGGCGACCAGATCATGCAGGGTCTGTAGGACAGTCCGCTTCCCTGACGGTTCACTGCCGCCGATTTTTGGGGCATCGGAGGCGCGGTCGCCTGCAGTGTGTGCGGCGGCGCCTCCATCTTCACAGCCGGTAGCCTGTGGCCGGTAGCCTGTAGCTTATGCCTGGTCTGCACAGCGCGGATCTGACGAGTCACGCATTGCGGTTTCGCCGGCTACCGGCTACCGCCTACGGGCTACAGGCCGCCTTTACAGCTTCTCGGCCACTGACTTTGCCTGCGTGAACAGGTAGAGGTAATCGGGACCGCCGGCTTTTGAGTCGGTTCCGGACATATTAAATCCGCCGAAGGGATGGGCGCCAACCATCGCTCCGGTGCACTTGCGGTTGAAGTACAGATTGCCGACGTGGTATTCGCGCCGCGCGTGATCCAGCTTCGCACGGTCCGTCGAATACACCGCGCCGGTCAGGCCGAATTCCGTGTTGTTCGCGATCTCAAGCGCGTGGTCGAAATCCCGCGCCCGAATCACCGCCAGCACGGGACCGAAGATCTCTTCCTGCGCGATGCGTGCGTTCGGCGCGACGTCGACGATCACGGTGGGCTCAATGTAGTAGCCCTTCTCCGGCGTCTCGACCGCTTTGCCGCCGGTGAGCAGCCGGCCTTCTTTCTTGCCGATCTCGATGTAATCGAGAATCGTCTTCATCGCGCCTTCGCTCACCACTGGACCTAAATTGCTGTTTTCGGCGGGATCGCCGACGGTCAGCTTCTCGACGCTTTCCCGCAGCCGCTCGACAAAGGTGTCGTAGATCGGCTCTTCGACAATTGCCCGTGAGCACGCCGAGCATTTCTGTCCGCTGAACCCGAAGGCGGACGCCACCACCCCCGCCACCGCCGCGTCGAAATCCGCGTCCGTGCTCACGATGATCGAGTCCTTACCGCCCATCTCCAGAATCGTCCGCTTGATCCAGATCTGCCCCGCCTGCGTCTTCGCGGCGCGCTCGTTGATGTCGAGCCCCACTTCCTTTGACCCGGTGAACGCGATGAAGCGCGTTTTCGGGTGCGCCAGGACAGCGTTGCCAAACGAAGCGCCCGAGCCTGGGCAGAAGTTCACCACGCCCGGCGGCAATCCGGCTTCTTCGAGCACCTCCATAAACCGCGCGGCGATGGTGGGCGAATCGCTCGACGGCTTCATCACCACCGTGTTGCCGGTCACGATCGCCGCCGCAGTCATGCCGGCCATGATGGCGAACGGAAAGTTCCACGGCGAAATCACCGCGCCCACGCCCAGCGGAATATAGAGCAGCTCGTTCCGCTCGCCCGGATACTGAATCGGGGTGGTCGCGCCGGCGAGACGCAGGGCTTCGCGCGCGTAGAACTCCAGGAAGTCGATCGTCTCACCTACATCGGCGTCGGCCTCAGCCCAGTTCTTGCCGACCTCATACGTCAGCCACGCGCAGAAATCGAACTTCCGCTCGCGGATCAGTTCCGCCGCGTGCAGCAGCAACGAGGCGCGCTCGTCCGCCGAGAAACCCCGCCATGTCTCGAAAGCCTTGAGCGCAGCCCGCACCGCCTGGTCGGCATGCTCCGCCCCGGCCTTCTGATGAATCCCGACAATCTGCGCCGGCCGCGCCGGATTCCGCGACTCAATTTTGGCGCTGGTCCGCACCCGCTCACCGCCGATGATCAGCGGATACTCGTGGCCCAGCTGGTCGCCGACCCGGGTGAGCGCTTCCTTCATGGCATGCGCGTTGTGGTGCTGCGAGAAGTCGGTAAACGGCTCGTTGCGGAACGCGCCTTGCGGCGCACGGGGCAGGATGACGGTGGGTTGTTCAAGAGTAGCCATAACAAGCCCAGTTTAGTTCAATTCGGCGAGCACCCGAATCTCCGAATCGCGTTGACCCGGCTTCAGTGCAATTCGTTTCGACTTTCCCGCGGCCATCCCGCGGCGCACCCTATAATGCCTTCCAATGTGCTGCGCGTTGCCCCTCTTGTGATCCGTACAGCAGTTAGCGCAGAGGCGGCGTTCGCTCGCATGAAGCAGGATCAGGGTTTCCAGCCCCGTCCGCCGACCGGGACAGGGTCTGACGGAGGTTGCCGATGGCCGATCCCGCATTTGCTCTGAACCCAATCCTTGAGTCCGGCATCGAGTCCTCCGTTGCGGATCGGCAGGCAGGGCGACGCGCGCTGTGGGCCGCCTTCATCGGCTTTTTTGTCGATATGTTCGACGCGTATCTGCCGGTCGTGGCCCTGGGGCCGGCTATGGCTTATTTCCAGCCGCCCGCGCTTAGCCCGGCCCTGCAGTCAACACAGTTCTATATTGTCTTCGCTCTCTCGCTGGTCGGCCGTCCCGTGGGTGCTGCCCTCTTCGGCCACTACAGCGACAAGCTGGGGCGGCGCAAGGTCACGCTTATTTCGATGGCGGGCTTTGCGCTGGTCACGTTTCTGATAGGCCTGTTGCCCGGCTATGAGACCTGGGGACTTGCCAGTGTCTCTCTCCTCATCTTCCTTCGATTCGTCGATGGCGTTTTCCTCGGGGGCGAATACACCGGCGCCAATCCACTGGCTATGGAGTACGCCCCGAAGGGAAAACGCGGCGTCTGGGGGGCGTTCATCCATACGGGATTCCCGGTTTCGATGGCGCTGATGTCGCTCATCACCATTGGCCTGCTGCGCCTGGTTCCGGCGGGCTCGGCGCATTCCGCCTATGTCACCTGGGGTTGGCGGATTCCCTTTTTCCTCGGTGGCATCTTTGGGTGCGGGGTGTTCCTCTATTGCCTGCTCCGCGTGCCGGAAAGCAAAGTCTGGGCTAAATCGGAAAAAGCCAAATCGCCGCTCGGCGAGCTGTGCCGCGGCGACAATCCGCGCATTCTCGCCCAGGTTTTCCTGGTGATGAGCGGTGCGTGGTTCACGCTCAATGCGGTCACCTCGATTCTGCCGGGCGTGCTGCTCACGGTCCGGCACGTGAACAGCATGACCGTCACCAACGCGCAGTTGATCGAGAATTTCCTGATGATCTTTGCGTTTGTCCCATTCGGAATGCTGGGACAGAAAATCGGCCGCAGGACGGTTCTCTGGCTGCTCGGCCTGGCCGGATGCACCGTGGGACCGCTCCTCTATTACATTCTTGTGCGGACCGGATACAGAAATACAGTTGAGCTGGTCGTGCTGGTCACGCTCATCAACCTTTGCGCAACGCCCGTGTGGGCGATCATCACGGCGTACATCAACGAGCGCTTCAGTACAGGTGTGCGGGCTTCCGGCTACGGACTCGGCTACAGCCTCGCGACGATCATCCCGGCATTTTCCTCGTTCTACATGCTGGGGCTCAAACGACTGGGAATGCCCTATGAGTACACCGAAGTCGCAATCTTCGCTCTGGGCGGCCTGCTGCTGATGATCGGCGCGCTGACTGGACCGGAAACCAACCAGATTGAGATTTCGTGAGTGGGCCGGCCAAGGTCACGCCTCCGAGTCCTGCTGCTTTCATTCTCCGCGAGGGGATTGCTGTTGCCGCCGGGGACGGAGCGCCGAGCGTGGTACGAGCTTTGGGCGTGGCATTAGGTCGACACGCACGGATTTTTGCCTGCGGGACCCTGGCGAACGCCAAGGGGATCCCGTTTTGGTCTGTGTGTGCCCGAGAATAGAACCGCTTCATCAACGCGCCTGATCGGTCCGATGCACAGGAGGTATGAAACTTCTGTGCCAATCGCAGCTGTTTCTCGTCGCTTGGTCTGCCACAATCTGCGTGGGTCAGGAGATTGCGCTGGTGAACGCACCGGAACCGGCGCTCCATACGCCGGAACCGGTCCTGGGCGGGTCGTCGAGCCTGAGCGGATCGGCTTCAGGCGCGATCATGCCGGTTCGGGTCCCGCGAACGGTGATGAAGCCGAGGCTGGCGATCGAGGATTGGAGCCTGCTGGGCGCGGGAGCGGTGCTGCGCTTTCTGGACTACAAGAGCACGGTGAAGTCCATGTCGGACCCAGCCAATTTTCGCGAGGTCGAGTTGCCGCAGGCTCTGGCGCGCAACATGCCAGGACTGGGCGCTTTTGAGGCCAGCACGGTAGTGGCGAACTGCTACGCCTATCGTTTTTTGGTGAAGCGGAACCACCGCACCATGGCGCGGTTGGGCCAGTGGGTCAATATCGGCGCGATGGGCTGGACGGTGGGCCGGAATTATTACGAGCTGAACGAATTCTGGCCGCAGTATGACTTTCTCCGGCAGGACCTTCCGGTGAAGCAATAGCCGGCGGTCGGCGATCAACGATCAGTCTTGTGTCACCAGTTCTGAAAACTTTGCCAGATCGATATTGCCGCCGCTGACTACACAAACGACCTTGCCAGAGCCGCATTTGCCGCTGAGACCGGCGGCTACGGCACAGGCGCCGGCGCCTTCGGCGATGACGCGATTGCGCTCCGCCACGATGCGCATAGCTTTGCGCGTTTCCTCTAACGTGGAAACGATGGATCCGGCGAGCAGATGATGGGCAAGGTCCCACATCCGGGGAAAGACGGATTTGCCGCCGCAGCCGTCGACGAAGCTGGCCTGCCAGTTGGGGAACTTTTGTGGCGAGCCCGCGGCCAGCGACAGAGCCAGCGGAGCTGCGGTCTCCGGCTCGGCCGCGAAGACCCTGGCTTTGTGTTCGCGAGCTTTGAGGGCGGCCGCAATGCCGCACGACAAGCCGCCGCCGCCGAAGCCAGCCACGACGCAATCCACGTCGGGCAGGTCTTCGATAATTTCGAGCCCGGCCGAAGCATTGCCGGCGATGAAGGCATCGTCCTCGAAGGGATGGATGAACGCGCCGGTCATGGCGGGATGCGCGCGGTCGGCCAGTGCCTGCCAGCACTGGTCGTAAGAAGCTTTGACAACCTCTCCGCCCAAACGACGCACGGCATCGAACTTGGCCTGCGGGGCCGCATCAATCATGAGGATTTTGCAGGGCACGCCAGCTCTGCGAGCCGCAAGGGCTACGCCCTGGGCGGCGTTGCCCGCACTGACGGTCCATACGCCCCGGCGGCGCTGCTCTTCGGGGAGAAGCCGAACCGCGTTCCAGGCTCCGCGAATTTTGAATGAGCCGATGGGTTGCAGGCACTCTAACTTGAGATAAATGTCGGCAGGACCGTCGTAGTTGAGACGCACGAGCGGCGTGCGCAGGGCGGCTTCGTAGACGTGCCCGCGGGCCTCGTCGATGAGCGCTGCAGGAATGTTCCTCTGATTCGATTGGCCGGTGGATGCTGGATTCGTCGCCATCGCGAAGTTAAATATACGCCCGTGGGATCAAGCGTAAGATCTTGCGAAAATCGTGCGCCACGACGAGATTTTCGTGGAGCTACGAGGATGTCGCGGGCAAATTGAGACAGGATGTGCATTTTGGCTGGATGCGGCACGGAAGGAGCCCCGCACAAAAACGCAGGTCCGTCTTCTCGTTAACTGCCGACTTAGAGCATTTTCCGTTTTACTGTAGACCATTGAGAGCGAGTCTGAACCAGGCTTTTGCATTGTCGGGAGTGATGCATGGCAGAGCCTCAGTAATTGCCTGATCGAGTGTTTCTTTGCTTCTG
>Ga0182018_10000420_pt1 | contig 55479 bp, 45 predicted proteins | sample 812P2MmetaG_FD_120490 | JGI IMG/M metagenome (GOLD analysis project Ga0182018, IMG submission 120490) | Permafrost microbial communities from Stordalen Mire, Sweden - 812P2M metaG | ecosystem: Environmental > Terrestrial > Soil > Wetlands > Permafrost | place: Sweden: Stordalen | collected... | reverse complement strand
CACAAGCTTCTCTACGGCGAGTGAGGGGGCCGAATCACGGGAGGGTTCGGCTCCGGCTGCCCAGGATCGAAACGAAATCAAAACGTGTGTGGCTCGGCGGATGGATGGACTACGCGGGGGTTGGGAAGAAGCACGATCTTCGGGCTGAACTCGACGACATTGTCGAGTGTATCGAACGCGGCGCTGGCGTGCCTGAAAAATATTACTGGATTGGCATCGACCGGGACCGCGACGAACTGCTCGAACAGCGCGGCATCATGCATTTGCACCTCGGCGGGAAGGGATCCGACACGTTGCTTTTCCTTATCCAGTATTCTGACCGGGTCGTGCTGCTTGAAAGCAATTCGCAGGCATCATTGGCGAAGCTGAAGCGGGAGGCTGGAGAGAGATGACGTTGGGCGGGGCAGGCTAATGGAGGCTGGCATGAGCGACGATGAGTTCGACATCATCCGGGGAAGCGGGAACGTATTCCGCGATCTTGACCATCCGGACGCGGACCGGGAGCAATTGCGCGCACTGCTCACCGCGCGGATTATTGGCACACTTGATGTTCGCGGGCTCACGGTACGGGCGGCGCAAGAACTGACAGGCGTGGCGGCGGCGGATTTTTCTCGCATTCGCCAGGCAAAGTTGAATCGGTTCACCATTGACCGTCTGATGTCGATCCTGTCGGGTCTCGGACAGCGGGTCGACGTGACGGTCGATGTCAGGCCGCGTCAGCCGGAACGTGTGTGATTGCCTCGCCCGGGCGATGTTCGAAATACTGGCTGGTTGCCAATGAGGCGAAATTCCCCGGCATTTGGTTGGCGGAGTCCGGCGGTCTGATTGTGTCCGCCCGCGCCGCGTTGAACACACGTTGCCAAAGTTTAACCAATTGGGAACCCAGACAGCGCGCCGCCACAACTCGGTCCTTCAATGTTCTCCCGGTTTCTTTTCAGGCTCGGGACGCGGGGCCGGTGCCGCCGGATGGGGCGCCTCCACACGCGGCGGCGGGGGTGGCGGAGCCGGCCGAGGCGCCTCCACACGCGGCGGTGGCGCGGCTGGCCGAGGCGGCTCCGGTCGTGGTGGAGGCGGTGCCGCCGGCCGAGGTTGCTCAACCCGGGGCGGCGGAGCCTCGGCATGCGGAGGCGGCGCGGCTGGCCGCGCCTCCGGGGCCGGACGCACAACTTCCGGTGGCCGATTCTCCGGTACCGGACGGGCCTCGCCACCCGGTCTCACCTCGGGCCGTGGCGGTTCCGCGAGCGGCGTCCCTGGCGGCCGCACCTCATGCTGCTCCGGCACCCCGGCGGGCCGCTCTCCAGGCCCTGGCAACGGCGGAGCGCCGCCAGAACCTCGGCCCGGTTCTGGTCCATTCCCCGGACGGTTCACCTCCGCCGGATGCACGACAGGCGGCACACCCGGACGCGCCTCGCCACCCGGCCCCGGGACACCCTCCGGCCGAGCCCCAGGCGCCGCCAGCGGTGGCGCCCCGACCGGCGGCGGAGCCACTCTCCCCGGCTCACCCGGGTGTGCGCCGCCTGGCTGCTGGCCATGCGGACCCAGCAACTCCGGCCGAGGCGGCTGTCCATTCGCGGGTGCCTCCGCCTGGGCGCGCACCACCGGCCCAGGGGCGGGCCGCCGCGGACCAGGACCGCTCAGGTTCAACTGATGCGCTACCGCCGGGGTCACGCCGAACGTCGTGGCGGCCGGCCGCAAGGGCTGCTCCCCCTCCAACGGACGCGCCGAGGAGAAGGCCTGCGCCGGGATCGGCCGCCCAGCTCCTAGCACGCGCCGGGAACTCATCATCACGCTCGCCGGCACCATCGTCGCGGCCGAACGGTTGACGAGCCCGTTGATCTCAACCCCTTTATTGATCGCCGCCGCGTCCTTCACATGGCCGGTGTTGACCTGGCGCAGGTAACCTTCGGAGGCGTGGTACCAGGGATGGTAAGCCTCATGCGGACCCAGAGGCACCCAGCCAATCGACCCATGCGCCAGAGCGGCGCCCACCGCCGCGCCCACGCCAAGCCCGACGAACGCGACCAGCGCCGGCGCATAAACCGGCCGGTAACTCGCCGGTGCGTCACCCGGAATCCAGCCCCAGCGCGGGCCGATATGCGCCCAGCGACCGTAATGGAACGGCGCGAAACCCCAGGGCTCGGCGTCGACCCAGGTCCAGCCCCAGGGCGCGACATAAGCCCAGTTGCCGTCCTGGTAGGGAACCCAGGAAGGCGACACGGGTGGATACCAGACCTGGCCGTAATCCGGCGCTTGCGACCATTCGCCCACGCCGGCCAGATCAGTGGCCCCAGGCATATAAGCCAGTTGTGGCGGCAAAGGTGCCGCATGCGCGGGCGGACGCTCCGCCGTCAGCCGGGCGGCCAGGAATGCGTCGCGCTCGGCCGCTCCGGTGCTGCCCTGGAACGATGGTCCGGCCCCGGTCAGCGTCGCCGTCTGGTTGGCCGCCACCGTCAGCGATACACCCGGTCCCTCGATCGCGGCCGAGCCCTCCAGCACGGTGACCAGAGTCGGTTGCTCGGTGGTGCCGGCGACGATGCCGTAACGGCCCGCCTGGGTCAGCCGGACCTCGCCCCGAGGCGTCGCCACCGTCCAGACCTCATCGGGCGCCAGGTTCATCACGTTGAGATACACCTCGCCCTGAGGCAGCACCGCCTGCAACCCGCTGTCCCGCAACGTCGTCACGTCGAACTCAGTCTGCCCAGAGAGGTCGATGCGGCTGCCCGAGATCTCCAGCTCCGTCTGGGCCGTCGGCTCGGTCCAAAACGCCTCGCCGGAACTGACCGGATAATTCAGAGTGGCCGCGCTCCATTGCGTGTCGGCGCTGGTGCGGAACGATACCGCGCCGGACTGGTTGGCGATGCGGCCGACCCGGTCCGGCGGGTCGCCCTGGTTCTGATCCGCCGGGGCGCCGGGCGACGCCGAGGGCGGCGGCGGCGGTTGAGCGATCGCGACAGCGGGGAGCATCGCATTGCACAGCAGCGCTCCGATCGCGACGGTGGCGGACAGGCGGAACAGGCGGGGATTTGCGCGCATCATACCGATCCGTAATTATCAGTGGACGGTCCGGTTCCCATGCCGGCGTGGCGAAACAAAGTTTTCGGTGTGGCGGATTGGTGGGGGAGAGACGTTCCGGCCGCCGCGCGGGATCGACGGCACGGGGCTATTGCGGGCCGGTGCGGCGATGGTGCAGCCTCGGCGCGGATCGTCGGTGACAGGTCGAGGCGATACCAGAAGCCTGGCCGGCAAACGCGGGAGCGACATCCTGATGCGACATTCAGCAGGCGCGCGACTGCGCGTGATTGGCGCTTTGACGGTGGCGCTCGCCATGCCAATCGGCGCGGCCAACGCGCAACACACCGTGCGGCTTTTGACCCCGACATCGGATACCTGCCGCGCCTTCACACAGGCCCTGGGCAACCACGACCTGGTCACCGCGGAAGCGATGGGAACCTGGGCCGTTGGGTACATTTCCGGCGTAGCCGAGGGCACCGGCATCAACTTTCTCGAGCGCGCGTCTGTCGATGAAATTTTCCGCCAGCTTCAACTTGATTGCCACGATCAACCGCGGATGCAGTTTTCGACGGTTGTCAGCGCGTTGGCGCGCAGCCTGTTGGCGGGATATCACCGGTAGCCTCGGGAATCGCCCGGCCGCGCGACACGATCCCGAAATTCCTCCAGCGCCCGGATACAGGCGGTGTCGCGATAAAGGCGCGACTTGTTGATGGCGACCCGGGATTTGACCCCCATTCGCCAGGCCACGTCACGCGCCAGGCGGACCGCGATCGAAACATAATCGTCGATCGTCTCCGCGATCGTTTCGGTGACATCCATCATGGTCAGAATCGCCAGGCCGTGACGGCCCCGCATCAGCGGTCCCGGCATGGTCACGATCGGCAGATCGTGCGGCAGGCTCTTCAGCGTCGAATTGCATCCCGACCAGCCGATGCTATCGAGGTAAACGTCGCGCCGTCCCGGCGCCGCGATGAATTCGTTGTTGATTAAGCCGGGGCGGGAACACGCGATGCTCGGCGGCGTCCAGGCCAGGGGAGGCGACACTCCGCCTGAATTTATTTTCCGGTTTGTCACGGTTCGATATCGCGATCGCGGCGGCCCAGTGTCAATCGGTTGCCATCAGGGCGGACGAACCGGGCGCGTGGCCGGTATCGCGCTCCCGGTTCGTTTCGCGTATGCCGCGACGGTCTTCGCGCGACGGCTGGTCTCAGTCCAGCTTCAACTGGTAGCAGTTGCAGACCTCGCCCGGGTTCTTCATCCAGTTGTTGGTGTAGTAGTAACCGAAATTATCCGGACTGTTCACGTCGGCGCGGAACTCGGTGCGGTCGTCGTAACTGAAGAAACCTTCATTCGCGTCGAAGTAATAATATTTGTGGTTCTTGTGGCCCATGGCGACCCAATGGATGCCGATGTCCACGATGAAGAACCCGGTCCATTTGGTCATCTCACGCGCGGTCTCGGACCACAGCGGCGTGACTTTCCGCACGAGACTCATGCCGAGATCTTTGGCGGTGCGCGTGACGGCGTTGTCCCAGCCACCGGATTTTTGCCACATCTCAACTTTCTGCTGCAGCAGGCCAGCCTGCAATTGCGTCGGCACTGTCTCCTCGAGCGGTTTGCCGTCGAGCATCTTGCGCACCCAGGTGATTGAGTAGCCGAAGCACAGGCCCTCGGTGAGTTTGGCGGTCTCAGCCTGCACGCCTCTGTTAACTTTGCGCTTGCGAAACCAGCGTTTTTTCGTTTCGGTCACCCGGATCCATTTCACCCCGGAGAAGCCGTTGTTCTCCATCTCATAGATCGTGTCCATCGATGCCGATTTCCCCTGCCAAGAAGTTGTAACGCCGAGGGACGGGTCACGCCGGATTTCGTCGATGTGGGACCCCTCCGAGCGGAAGTTTATGGCGTGGTTGTGGGACGTGGCAAGGTTGAAAACTCGCCAGAGGGTGGCGGGGTCACCGTCAACCCAGGGGACAGGTCCAGAAATGCGGCGAAGCGAAGACTCAGGCGACTTTGTTCCTTCGTGACGGCTGGATCAGCACCTCAGCGGAAATTCCGAGCTTTTCATGCAACCGCCGGATCATCGCGATGGACAAACCGCGCTTGCGGGACAGTACCTCCGCGATCCGCGTGCGCGAGCCAATCATCGCTTCGAGGTCCTTTCGCGTCAGGCCCTGTTGCTCCATGCGAAACCTGATGGCTTCGATAGGGTCCGGCGGGTCGAAGGGAAAGTGCCGCTCCTCATAGGCCGTGATCAGGGTCGCGAGCACGTCGAGCCGATCACTCTCGGGCGAACCCTCGCGGGCGTCCCACAGGCGTTCGACCTCGGCGAGGGCAGCCTCGTGGTCCGCGTCGGTGCGAATTGGTCTGATTTCAGTTGCCATACTGTACCGTCCTGACGTCGATCTTATCATAGTCCGCGTGAGTGCCGATCCATTTGACGAAGACGATCGACCTCTCGAAATTGACAGCAACCACCAGCCGGTAGCTGTTGCCTTTAATGTTGAAGACTATACGGTCGGCCGAGATGATGCTGGCCGTCGCATAGCTTCGCTTCACTCCGGCCGTGCTTTTCCATTCGGCCTTGTTGGCTTCGTCGAACCAGGCGTCCAGCGCTGCCTTGAGCGCGGACTGATCCCGGTGCCCCACGCGCGCCTCGACAAACGCCTTCAGGGTGCGCCGGGCGATGATCCGCATTGATTGAGATTACCACGCGCCCATTTTGGGCGCAAGCGTTTTCGCGATATTGGACGCTCCCTCCATCGGTCGCGGCGACCAATTGTTATCTTGGCGCCGTTGGGTTAACGTGATGAATACCAGGGCACTGCTTCAGGATCGGCTCTTGAAGCGACGGGTTGACGAACGGTAAGCAGTCAATATACGCACTCATCAGCCGGGTGCACGTCAGCGTTTGCGGATCCTAGATGGGATGCTGTAATCCCCGCAGGCAACACGGGCTACGTCCGGTCTGCGAGGATACATATATGCCGAAGCGAAAAGAGTTCCGCCTCGAAGACCGGTTCAGCAGCCCGATGAAAGTCATGTTCGGGGACGAAGTCGTGTTCGATCCCGACAGGGAGACAATAATGGCAGGCACTGAAAGCGAACCAGGAATTTCTGCGAACGCGGTGTCTGTACCAACTTATTCCGATCTCCTTTGGCCCCTTGTTCGAGCCCTTAAGGATCTGGGTGGCTCAGGAACGAACGCGGACTTATTGGCGAAGGTGATCGAGCTCGAGAAAATCGCTCCAGAGGTCCAATCTCTGCTTCAAAATGAAACGGGAAACGAAACGAAACTCGGGTACAATCTTGCCTGGGCGAAAACATGCCTCAAGAAAGTCGGAGCAGTCAATAATAGCAAAAGGGGAGTCTGGTCGCTCACAAATGTCGGCGAAAAATTGGTTCCCGCTGATATCGCGAAAATCAAAGCCCAGGTCCCAAAGATAATAGCTGACGAAAAGAAAAAGATCGGTGGTGCTGTTGGTGACCAAGAGAAGTCTGGAGAATCGATAGCACCCGGCGCCGATGCCGACACGCCGAACCCGGACGAGCCGGATGCCGACTGGAAAAACAAGCTTCTTTCCGTCTTGAAATCAATGCCGCCTGATTTATTCGAACGTCTGTCCTCCCGTATGCTTCGAGAGGCAGGGATGACTGGTGTTCGAGTCACCGGCAAGAGTGGTGACGGAGGTATCGATGGCGTGGGCATTATGCCCGTGGGCTTAATATCGTTTTCCGTTGTGTTCCAATGCAAGCGATACAAGGGTAGCGTTGGAGCAGGTGAAATTCGTGACTTTCGTGGCGCGATGGATGGGGCAGCTGACAGGGGCATTTTCATAACGACGGGGATGTTCACTAATGATGCAACGAAGGAAGCGACCAGGCCAGGTGCGAAGCGAATTGAATTGATAGACGGGGAGGCATTTTGCGGCAAACTCAAAGAATTGAAGCTTGGTGTGAGAACGGAAATAATCGAAGTCGAAAATGTCATTGTGGATCCCTCATGGTTCGACGATCCTGGTAAATGACGTTCGTGATTAGGAGGCACTCCCATAACGCGACCCCCTGTTTGACCCCCATCCCACCCCGCCGCTACACCTCCCCCCACCAAGAACCCACCGGAGGAAACGCATCATGGCCCGCGCCGTAGGCCGCCTGCTCGTCGACAGTCTGGAAGCCCATGACATCGATCTGATCTATTGCGTTCCCGGGGAATCCTATCTCGGCTTCACCAACGCCCTCGTCGACAACAACCGCATGCGTCTCATCGTCTGCCGCCACGAAGGCGGCGCCGCGTTCATGGCCGCCGCCGATGGCCGCATGCGAGGCGGACGCGCCGGCGTTTGCGTCGTCTCCCGCGGGCCCGGCCTGTCCAACGCCATGATCGGCCTGCACACCGCGTTTCACGATGCCACGCCGCTGGTCGTCCTGATCGGCCAGGTCGAACGCTTCGAAGCCGGCCGCATGGCGTTGCAGGAGCAAAACTATTCCCGCCTGCTGTGCGACATCACCAAACTGGTCATCGAGGTCAACGAACCGGAACAGGCCAGCGAAGCCATCGCCCGCGCCTTTCACATCGCCGAATCCGGCACGCCCGGCCCGGTCGCCATCATCGTGCCGGAGGACGTGTTCGACGCCGAAACCGACGCCCCGATCGCGAAGCCGCGTCCCGCCGCGCAGGCCGGACCGTTGCCGAATGACATCGACCGCCTCGCCGAAATGCTGGTCGCCGCCGAGCGCCCGCTGATCTGGGTCGGCCCCACGATGCGTCCCTCCGAAATCCCCGACCTGACCAAACTCGCCGAGCAGTGGGTGCTGCCCGTGATGCCCACTCACCGCCGCCCGCATCTGTTCGACTCAGGACATCCCAACTACGGCGGCTACATGGCGTCGCGAGTGCACGCCGACACCCTGACCGAAATGAAAAAATCCGACCTGCTGATCGCGTTGGGAGAGCGTATCACCGGTTCGCTCTCGCAAGGATTTACCTTCCCCGCCGCGCCCGATCCGCAATTGCCTCTGGTCCACGTCTGGCCCGACGCCAACGAAGTCGGCCGCGTCTGGCGTCCCGATCTCGGCATGGCCTGCGAGCCTGCGGCCGTCGTGCGCGCACTGCTCGCGAAAGGCGCACCAAAAGACGCCGAGAAACGCCGGCCCTGGGTCGCCAAACTCAACGAAACCCACAAGCGCGTCACCAAACCCGAATGGCAGCCCACCAGCGACGGAGTCAACTTCTCCGCCGTCATCGCCGAGATCAACAAGCACCTCACCGACGACGCGACGGTGACCTCCGACGCCGGCAATTTCGCGACGTTCGTGCATCGGTATTTGTTGATGAAACCCGGCCAGATGTTCCTCGCCTCGGTCGTCGGAGCGATGGGCTCCGGCATGCCGATGGGCGTCGCCGCCTGCCTGCGCCGGCCCGGTACTCAGGTCATCGCTTTCGCCGGCGACGGTGGAGCGTTGATGACCGGCAACGAAATGGCGACGGCGAGGCAATACGGCGTCAATCCAGTATTCATCGTTTCGGATAACAACTGTTACGGAACGATTCTGCAACATCACGACGCGCGCTATCCCGGCCGCTCCGCTCAGGCCGCGACGCAACTCACCAACCCGGATTTCGCCATCTGGGCCACGGCGTTCGGCGCCAAAGGCCTGACCATCTACACCGAAGCAGACATCGCCCCGATCATCACCGAGGCGCTGAACACCAAAACCCAACCTGTGGTCGTGCACGTCCATACCTCGCTGGAACAACTCAGCGCCTGGCGGCGGCGGAGCGCATAGCCGCCAGCATGAATGACGCGCCCACCAGAGCATGGGCGCTGCCGGCGACCGGCGCTCCGGCAATGTTCTCAGCCTCCGCCAACGGCGCCGCGAGGGCGCCGTTCCTGCTTGAAATGGCCCGGGACCTGTCCGCCGCCACGTGCCTCTCCGTCACATCGGGGGCGAAGGACATTCCGTCCGGCATTTGGGCGTCCGAGTGCGAGCCTGATAAACCGGCAGCCCGGCCGCCGCCGCCGGAACGCGGCCAGGCCGTTAAACCAGTCGAGCAAAGGCGGCGGATTTAAGTACGTCAGCGGAGCCTGAGAAGATCGTGATGACCGAAATGGCGTGGTCATCCGCCGTTCGCGGGATCAAAGCAAACCATTGTGATGTTGCTGTAAAAGCCGGTCGACGCGCGGGTTTCCGGTACGAACGAGGTCGGGGGACAACCGCGTTGGAACGTCGCGGCCAGATTGGCGCATACATCGAAACCATAAGCGGTAGCAGTGCCGGTCGCTGGAAAACACTCACATAATGCCCGATGTCACCGGTCACTGTGCGCCGCCATCCGCGCGGTTGCGCCGTATCCGCTTCCTGACCGCGCCAATGCCAACCAGCGCGGTGGTCAGGATCGCGATTGAAGCCGGTTCGGGCATGGACACATCCCCGCTGCCGGAGATCCCGGACGTGGTGACACCGAAGGTCAGCGCCGCGCCGGTCCGCGCTTCGTCGGCGTAGAACACCTGAAGCGTATTGGCGCCCGCGTTCAGGACGCCCGATGTGCAGCTGCCCGCTCCGTCGCCATGCACGCCGCCGAGGTCGCAAACAACCTGTCCATTGACATACACGTACGCGTCGTCGTCGGCGCCGACGGTAAAGCTGATCGCCTCCGCGGTCGGCACGTCGAGGACACTGGAAAACACCGCCGCCTGGAAGCCGTTGGCGTCATTCGGTCCGCTGCCGTTGGGAGGATAAAACGCGCCGTTGGTATAGGTGAATGAGTTCGCGGCATCGAGCGTCACTGTCCCGGTGCCGGTTTCGGTCACGCCGGAGTTGAGGGTGGTCCACGAGGTGATTTCGCCATCCGAGAGCAGCTGTGACGAATTGAACGAGCCGGTATAGCAGTTCGATACGCAGCCGTAGGCGGTCGTGTTGAGGACAGGAAGCCCGTTCACGCCGAGGGCGTTCTGCACCTCGTTGTCGGGCGAACCGGACCCACCCAGAGGGGTAGTATCGGTGTAATAGGTCACGCTCATGACGATGTCGGCGCGCGACGGAAGCGGGGCGAACACCACCGCTACGAGCGTCAACAAAATCCAGGATGTCGGCTTCATATTGTCCCCCTGCGTCAAATTCGGCACTGCCCGTTTGGCGCGGGCATGGTTCGTGGGCAGTGCATCCCCGGGATGTTACGGACCAGGGCGCCCTCGCTCAATGGCATTTTCCGCGGATTTGATGGTAAAAAATGAAAAATAGAATGTAATTTTATACGAATTACAGTTTATGGGACGATACGACGCATTCCAGCGGTTCCCGGTTTGATATCGAAATGAAACGGCCGTTCCGCGATGGTCGTGGCGTGCGTGTCAGGTGCGACAGCCCAATACGTAACGGTGCCGAGTTGATCGGGACGATGTCGCGGTCGTTGACGAGCAGGCCGCACGGCACGAGCACGGTATGCCGGCGTTCGCCGCTGTTCCTCGGGTGCCAGCCAGGCGACGGCACGAAAATACGCGATCAACGGTCCCGTTCCTGGATACGCGCGCCGAGGTCCGCGTCACCCGGCGGCGATGCCCAAAGCCGCGAGCAAGGGCCGCAACTGCGCCTCATGCGCACGCCAGCGGCCGGCCGAGGAACGATAAATCGGCTGCCGCACCTGATTGACGCTGGCGGTCAGCACCACGCGCTCGGTGCGGTGGAACGAAAGGCATGCGGGATCCCAGGGCAAACCGAGAAACTCCAGCATGCGCCGCGCTTCGGTTTCGAGATCCGCGACGACCGACTCGTAGTCGACTTCCAGGAAGTGGGACGCCGGCAGCACGGCACGCCAATGCGCGGTGAGCGCCTGGTAGTCGCGATGGAAGCGGCCGACTTCCGTTTGGTCGTAGCTGAACGCCTGTTCTCCGGCGAACAGCTTGCTGTAGCAGGACAGACAGGTGTCGACCGGATCGCGCCGGCAGTGGATGATCCGTGCATCCGGCAGGATCAGCCGGATCAGCCCGGCATACATGAAGTTGGACGGCATCTTGTCCACCACATGACGCCGGCCGCGCGCCAGCGGCGCGACCCGGGCGAGATAAGACTCGCCGAAGGCCCGCAACCGCTCCGCCATCAGCCCGCCGGCCGCGCGCGGGTAATCGCCAATCTCATCGACGATCCGCTGCATGTGGCGCAATTCTCCGGCGCCATGGATCGCGGGGTGCGATGCCAGGATCTGCTCGACCAACGTGGTGCCGGAGCGCGGCATGCCGAGCACGAACACGGGCATCCCCCCCCCGGGCATCTCGCCGCCGGAAGCGGCGGGCGCCGCCAATAATTCCGGCGTGAATACTTCGGCGATACTTGCCAGCCACCGCGAGGTCGCCTCGGGATCATACGAAATCGTCTCCCGCTTCATCCGGTTCCCGGTATCCAGGTGCTGAAACGCCCGCACGGAATCGCCGGTGTCGAGGAACGCTTTGCCCAACGCGAAATGCAGCAGCATTTGGTCGGACCGGGATTGCGCCCCCTGGGATTGCGCCCCCTGGGATTGCGCCCCATCCGGCGCCAACAGCGCCGCCATGCGCTCGATCGCCGGATCGCCGGGATTGAAGCGCCGCATATCCGCCTGGTTGAACCACGCCTTGGTCGAGGCGGGAAACGCCTCGGTCACCGCCGCGAACGCCGCCCGGGCCTGTTCGGACCGGCCGAGTTCCATGTGCAGGACGGCCACGGAGACCATCGCCTTCTCTCGCGCCGTGCCCGGCAAAGAAGCCGCCTGGCCATAAGCCGCCAACGCCTCGTCGAAACGCTCGCTGGATTGCAGCACCGTGGCCAGAGCGTGATACGCGTCCGCGTTGGCCGGTCCCGCCGCGACCGCGCGCCGCGCCGCTTCCACTGCCTCCTCCGGCCGGTCGAGTTCCTTCAGCGTCAACGCCAACGCCGCCAGGCCGCCGGCATGCATCGGCGCGAAACTGAGTAGCGCCTGCTCCCAACGCAGCGCTTCGGCGTGGCGCTGGCGGGCGGTTTCCACGCCGGCGAGGTTGATGAACGCGTCGATCAGACGCGGGTTCAGTTCCAGCGCCTTCCGCGCCATGGCTTCCGCGCGATCGTACTGGCCCTGATCGGTCAGCAGATTGGCGAGATTGCTGTATGGCTCGGCATAATTCGGCGCCAGCGCCATGGCGCGCGCCCAGTGGCGCTCGGCCTCGTCGTACAAACCGAGATGCTTGCAGGTATTGCCCAGATTGTTGTGGGTCTGGGCGTTGCCGGGCCGCAGCCGCGACGCGCGTTGCAGGCAGGTCCGGCTTTCTTCCAGCTTGCCCAGTTCCTGCAGCAGAATGCCGAGATTGTTCCAGGCGCCGTCGAGCCCCGGATCCAGCCCGACAGCGCGGCGGCCCACCGCCTCGCCTTCCTCCAGCAAGCCACGCTGCCGGCACATCTCGGCCAGGTTGCTGAAATACAGCGCCGGCACGCCGGGCGCCTGGCAAGCCCGGCGCACATGCGCGATGGCGAGGTCCAACTGGCCGTATGCATGCGCCATCAGGCCGAGCAGATGCATCGCATCAGGCTGGTTGGGGAAGGCGGCGAGGATGCGCCGGCACAATGCCTCGGCCTGCCCCGCCTGCCCGCCATTCCACAACGCGTTCGCCTGGGCCAGAGCCTGGCGGAGATCGGCGCCCTGGTCCGGCGGCGGAATGACGTCGAGCGGCGGATGGTTCAAGGCGTGGCGGTCCGTTGCGTCCGATGCTGTTCAGGGGTGTCCCGGCGGCGCCGCCCGGGAAACACTGGCTACCATTCAACAACCCGCGTTGTCTGCCGTTTTGTCACCGCGTCGCTGGCGAACCAGGTCGCGCGATCGATGCGGCGCTGATGAGGTCCGGTCCCGCTATTCCAGTTGGCGCGCGTCGTTCCCCGTGACGAGGGCGGGCGGCGGTGTTCGGCCCGAGGCCATACGCCGCCTCCGCCGCAGCCAGCCCAAAGCGGCGAGCGCGGAGCCGAGCAGACTGAGCGAGGCGGGCTCGGGCGTCGATATCGGGCCGCCGCCACTATTGGTGGTAACGTCCAGGTCGAGCGACGTGGAGGTGAACAGTTCCTCGATGATCAGGCTGCCGCAGGTCCAGTCGTCGGTCGTCGCCGAGGTGCAGGCGATACCGCCCAGGCTGAAGGCACTGAAATCGCCCGGGTCGGCTGCGAACGTGGCGATATCGAAGACGTCGCCCGACGCCAGCGTGAACCCGTTCAGCAGATCGACCGCGAGCGTGCCGCCCCATGCCGCCGTGCCGGTCATGTTCAGCATGCCATAGCTGCCGGCCGTCGTGCCGCCGATCTGGATGTCGAGAACCGCGCTCGTACCCTCATTGAAATTGCCGGTGATGGTGTGGCTGTTGGAGAGTTGCAGCAGGCCGAGGCTGACCACCGTGCCAGCGCCGCCATTGACGGAGATGTCATCGTCCAGATGCGTGGCGCCGCTGGCGAACGTGAGGTTGCCATTGTTCACGGTGATCGTGCCGCCGGTGAGCGTGCCGATCTGTCCGCCGCTGCCGCCGTTGATCGTCAGCATGCTTTGCAGGGCGACGCCGATGTTGCCGTTGATCACGCCGGCGTTGGTGATCGGTCCGATGCTGCCGCTGGTGCTTTGGATCGCGTAGGCGGAGCCCACGATCGTGCCGCCCAGTTGGTTGTTTATGCCACCGATCGTGCCGCCGTTGTTGGCGATCCCGATGTTGCCGCTGATCTTGCCGCCGCCGGCATTGGTGAGCGAACCGATCGTGCCGGTGTTGACGATGCCCGCCACGGTGGTGCCGGTGATCACGCCACTGTTGGTCAGAGAACTGATCGTGCCGCCATTGGAAATGCCGGTGTGGCCGCCGGTGATCGTGCCCGTGTTGCTCAGCACCCCGATCGTGCCGCCCGGGGTCGTGATCGAGGTGAGTACGAAACCGCCTCTGTTGACGATGCCGGCGTAGCCGCCGGCGATCGTGCCGCTGTTGCTCAGCGTCCCAATGCCGCCGGGGTTGAAGATGCCGGCGCTGCCGCCCCCGATTGAGCCGCTGTTGGTCAGCACGCCGATCGTGCCGCCGCCAACGCTCTCTGGGGTGCCGTTCGAGATGCCGTATCGACCGCCACTGATCGTGCCGCCTGACAGCGTGCCACCGTTGCTCAGCGCGCCGATCGAGCCCGTGTTGCCGATGCCGGTGCTGCCGCCGGTGATCAGACCGCCGCCGGCATTGGTGAGCGAGCCGATCGCGCCGGAGTTGGCGATCCCCGCCAGGGTGGTGCCGTTGATCACACCGCTGTTGGTCAACGAACTGATCGCGCCGGAATTGTTCACGCCATTGGTGCCGCCGGTGATCGTTCCGGCATTGGACAAGGCGCCAATCGTGCCGGCGTTGCTGATCCCGGTCTTGCCGCCGGTGATGACGCCGCCGGTCAGATTGCTGAGCGTGCCGATCGTGCCGGCCGGGAGCTTGCCGTAGCTGAGGTTGGCGATGCCAACGTTGCCGCCGCCGATCGAGCCGCTGTTCGTCAGCACGCCGATGGTGCCACCGGGGTTGTTCGCGATGCCGGTCCGGCTGCCCCATATCGTTCCACCAACGATCGTACCGCCGGAGAGAGTGCCGCCGTTGCTCAGCGTGCCGATCGACCCCGAGTTGGCGATGCCGGTGGTGCCGCCGCTGATCTGACCGCCGCCGGCATTGGTAAGCGAGCCGATCGAACCGGTGTTGCCGATGCCCGCCTGGATGGTGGCGCTGATCACCCCGCTGTTGGTCAGCGTGCTGATCGACCCGGAGTTGGCGACGCCGGTGGTGCGGCCGCTGATCAGCCCGCCGCCCGTGTTGGTGAGCGAGCCGATCGAACCGGAGTTGGCGACGCCGTTGGCGAAGGGGCCGCTGATCACGCCGCTGTTGGTCAGCGAACTGATCGAGCCGCCGTTGTTCCAAATGCCGCCGTTGGGGCCGGTGATCGTGCCGCCATTGCTCAGCGTGTCGATCGAGCCGGTGTTGTAAATGCCGATGGAGTTGCTGGTGATCGCGCCGCTGTTGCTCAGCACCCCGATCGTGCCAGAGCTGGAGTTGTCGATGCCAGTGTAGCTGCCCCAGATCGAGCCGTTGTTGCTGAGCGTGCCGATCCCGCCGCCGTTGCTGATCCCGGTGTGGCCGCCGGTGATCACGCCGCCGGTCAAATTGCTGAGCGTGCCGATCGTGCCGCCCGGCGTCGTGATCGTGCCGTTCGTCGAAGATCCCGGGTTGTAGATGCCAATGGTGCCGCCGGTGATCGTGCCGGCATTGGTCAAGGTGCCGATCGAACCGCCGTTGCTGATTCCGGTCTGGCCGCCGGTGATCACGCCGCCGGTCAAATTGCTGAGCGTGCCGATCGTGCCGCCCGGCGTCGTGATCGTGCCGTTGAAGGAGGCCCCCGGGTTGTAGATGCCAATGGTGCCGCCGCCGATCGAGCCGCTGTTGCTCAGCACGCCGATCGTGCCGCCAGGGCTGCTGGGGGTGCCGTTCGCGATGCCGTAAATGCTACCCCAGATCGTTCCGCCAGCAATCGTTCCACCCGAGAGTGTGCCGCCGTTGCTCAGCGTGCCGATCGACCCGGTGTTGGCGATGCCGGTGGAGCCGCCGGTGATCAACCCGCCGCCCGCGTTGGTGAGCGAGCCGATCGAACCGTAATTGGTGATGCCCGCCACGGTGGAGCCATTGATCACGCCGCTGTTGGTCAGCGAACTGATCGTGCCGCTGTTGTTGATCCCGACGTTGCCGCCGCTGATCGCGCCAGTGTTGGTCAGCGAACTGATCGAGCCGCCGTTGACGATGCCGACGTAGACCCCGGTGATCGAGCCGGCGTTGCTCAGCGTGCCGATGCTACCGGCATTTAAAATGCCGTAGGAACCGCCGGTGATCACACCGCTCGCGGTGTTGTTAAGCGTGCCGATCGTGCCGTTGGGATTGTAGATGCCGACGAAGCCGCCGCCGATTGAGCCGCTGTTGCTCAGCACGCCGATCGTGCCGCCAGGGCCACCGGAACTTCCGTTGGCGATGCCGTAACTGCCGCCCCAGATCGTTCCACCAGCGATCGTTCCGCCAGACAGCGTGCCGCCGTTGCTCAGCATGCCGATCGAACCCGAATTGCCGATGCCGGTGGAGCCGCCGCTGATCAGACCGCCGCCGGCGTTGGTAACCGAGCCGATCGTGCCGCTGTTGAAGATGCCCGCGTACGTAGTGCCATTGATAACGCCGCTGTTGGTCAGCGAACTGATCGTGCCGGCGTTGAAGATGCCGGTATAGCCACCGGTGATCACGCCGCTGTTGCTCAGCACGCCGATTGTGCCGCCAGCACCAGGCTGGCTACCGTTGGCGATGCCCAAATAGCCGCCGGTGATCGAGCCGCTGTTGCTCAGCGTCCCGATCGTGCCGCCCGCGAGCGTGCCGGAACTCCCCGGATTGAAGATGCCAAACTCGCCGCCGCCGATCGAGCCGCTGTTGGTCAGCACGCCGATCGTGCCGCCATAGCCACCGGAGCTGCCGTTCACGATACCGTACCGGTAGCCCAGGATCGTTCCACCGCTGATCGTGCCGCCGGAGAGCGTGCCGCCGTTGGTCAGCGTGCCGATCGAACCGCCATTAACGATGCCTATGAAGCCGGTGATCTGACCGCCGCCGGCATTGATGACCGAGCCGATCGAACCGTAGTTGGCGATGGCATAGTCGCCGTAGATCCCGCCGCTGTTGGTCAGCGTGCCGATGGTGCCGCCGTTGGAGATGCCGGTGTAGTTGCCGGTGATGATGCCGCTGTTGGTCAGCACCCCAATCGTGCCGACCCCCACCGTGCCGCCGCTGAAATTCCCGGGGTTGGCGATACCATACCGGCGGCCGCCGATCGAGCCGCTGTTGGTCAGCACGCCGATCGTGCCCGCGAGGCCGCCTGGGCTGCCGTTCGCGATGCCGGTCCGGCCGCCCCAGATCGTTCCGCCAACGATCGTGCCGTTGGAGAGCGTACCGATGTTGCTCAGCGTGCCGATAGTGCCGGTGTTGCCTATGCCCACCACGCGGGTGCCGCTGATCGTGCCGCTGTTGGTCAGCGAACTGATCGTGCCGCCATTCAGGATGCCGAAGCTGCCTCCGAAGATCGTGCCGGTGTTGCTCAACACTCCGATCGTGCCGGCCGAGGTGGTGCTGGAACCGACCGAGAAACTCGGGGTGTTGACGATGCCGGCGAAGCCACCGCCGATCGATCCGCTGTTGCTCAGCGTGCCGATCGTGCCGCCGCTGAAATTATTGACGCCGGTGCCGCCGCCGAAGATCGTGCCGCTGTTGCTCAGCGTGCCGATCGTACCGTCGGAGGTGATGGCAGCCGAGCCGCTGCTGATCGTGGCGCCGGTGGTGTTGCTCAGCGAACCGATCGATCCGTTGCTGTTGTTGAAGATACCGTAGTTGTTGCCGCCGATCGAGCCGCTGTTGGTCAGCGCGCCGATGGTGCCGTTGTTGTAAATGCCGGTGCCGGTCGCGCCGCCGATCATGGCGCCGGACTGGTTGAACACCGAACTGATCGAGCCAGAGTTGGTGAGTTGGCCGATCGAGTTGCTGTTGTTGATGCCGAAGCCGGAATTGCCGCTGATCGTCCCGCTGTTGCTCAGCGAGCCGATCAGGCCGCTGTTGTTGATGCCGTTATTGCCGCCGGAGATCAGGCCCGTGTTGGTCAGCGTCGTGATCGTGCCCGAGTTGGCGATGCCGGTGTTGCCGCTGATCGTGCCGCCGCTGGAATTGGACAGCGAGCTGATCGATCCGGTACCGTTATTGTTGATGCCGTAAATGCTGCCGGTGATCAGGCCGTTGTTGCTGAGCGAGTTGATCGTGCCGCTGTTGGCGAGCCCGGTGTTCCCGCCGGTGATCGTGCCGGTAGCGGTATTGATCAGCGAGTTGATAGTGCCGACGCCGTTGGAAATCCCGATCGTCCCGCCGCCGATCGTGCCGCTGTTGCTGAGCGTTCCGATCGTTCCGCCGATCGCCCCCAGGTAGCTGTTATTGACGCCGATGCTGCCGCCGCCGATCGAACCGCTGTTGCTGAGCGATGCAATCGAACCGGAGTTGGCCAGACCGGTATTGGCGCCGGTGATTATTCCGGTGGCGGTATTGGTCAGCGAGCTGATCGATCCGCCGTTATTGACGCCCACGCCGCCGAAGCCAGGGATGCTGCCCGCGCCGTTGATCGTGCCGCTGTTACTGAGTGTGCCGATCAGGCCACTGTTGACGATACCAGTGGAACCGCCGCCGATCGAACCGCTGTTGGTCAGGTTACCGATCGAGGAGCCGCTGGAGGTGCTGATGCCGTAGTCGAGGCTACCTGTGATCGTGCCGCTGTTGGTCAGCGAGCCGATCGAGCCAGTGTTCTGGATGCCGATCGCGGAGCCGCCGATCGTGTGACCAGTGGTATTGCTCAGCGAGCCGATCGAGCCGCCCTGGTTATAAATGCCGTTGGGCGTGCCGCCGATCGTGCCGTTGTTGGTCAGCGTGCCGATCTGACCGGTGTTGTTGATCCCTGATGTCGTATTGTTTCTGGCTGACCCGATTGGGCCGCCGACGATCGAACCTGAATTGGTCAGCGAGCCGATCGAGCCGGCGTTCCCTATCCCTTGACCGGAAGTCCCGCCGAGGATCCCGCCGGCATTGGACAGCGTGGTGATCGTTCCATTGCCGCCGATACTGATGCCGAGCCCGTTGATCGCGCCGGGGGTGTAGCTGGTTATCGTGCCAAAGGCGCCGACGACCGTGCCGGTCATGATCAGGCCGTTATTGGTCAGCGCGCCGATCACGCCCTGCTGCACCATCAGGCCGGCGGTCTGGCCGGCTGAGGTGCCTCCGTTATCGATCGTGATCGAGCAGGCACCGGTGTCTGACGCGATGCCGGCTACCGTGACGCTGTTCAGGATTTCGTAGGAGGACCCGCTGTTGGTGGCGACCTGGCTGCTGCCGTTGGCGGGAGTCTGGGGCGTCGGGCAACCCGACTGCGCCCAGGCCGCGCCGTGCGGCGTCAGGGCGCAGGCCATCGCCAGGACGGAGACGCCACCAAGCAAGGACGCGCGCCAGCCGCTGGTACGAACCAGCGGCATATGTCGGCTCCCCGACTCAGGGGGCGTGTGCACCATGACGCTTCGATACCTCAATACGTTCCCCCTTGAACGAATTACGGAATTCTAAGCATGGTAAGCAAAATCCGTACCAGCTCGCCAGAAGGTTGATTCCGGGTGGAAACAAGATCGCAGGCCGAAATGAAATTGCCAGACCGTAAAGTATTCCGACAGTCATGGGCGAGTCGCGCGCCAGCGGAGGCCTGGCCAATCCACGCTCCCGCCAGTGCGTTGCCGGACACAGCCCCGCGCATCCCGGCTTCGCCGCCCATGCCCTGGGCGCTGCTGGCGACCGGCGCTCTGGCGATGTTCGCCGCCTCCGCCAGCGGTACCGCCCGCGCGCCGTTCCTGCTCGACATGGCGCGAGACCTCTCCACCGCCATGCCCCTCGTCGCCGATCTCGTCGCCCTCACCTCCGTCTCCTGGGCCGTCACCGGGATGCTGTCGGGCGCGTGGTCGGACCGCTGGGGCCGCCGGCCGTTCCTGATCGCCGGCCCCATCGCGCTGACCTTCGCGCTGATCGCCATCGCCACCGCGCCAACGTTCCTGATGGTCGCACTCTGGTCCACCGTCGCCGGCGGCTGCAGCGGCCTGTTCACCGGCGTCATGTTCGCCGAGGCCTCCTCGCGCGTCGCCGAGGGTCAGCAAGGCCGCGCCCTCGGCTGGGTCATGAGCGGCCAGTCGCTGACCTTGCTGGTGGGCGTGCCGGTGGCGGCGTTCCTCGGCTCGTTCATCGGTTGGCGCGGAGTCAATCTGTGCCTCAGCGTCCTGGCCGCCGCCGCCGCCATCGGCCTGCTGATCACCACGTCGGGCCGCCCGTCATCTCGCCGCGCCGCCGGGACCAGACCGCCATCAACCCGGGCCGCGCTGTCCTGGCCGGTGCTGCGCCTGCTGTCGATGGGCGTGGCCGAGCGGATCTGTTACGGCCTCACGATTGTGTATTTCGCGACCTTTCTGCAATCGACCTATAACGTCAGCCTGAACGAAGTCGCTTTGCCGCTCGCGATCTTCGCCTCCGGCAACATCCTGGGCACAATTCTGGGAGGGCAACTGGCGGATCGAATGCGCAATCGCCTGATGATCTTCGCGCTGGCGATGCTGGCGTCCGGAGTCGCGGCACTGGCTCTGTTCGGCTGGCGCTCCAGCGTGACGATGTCGGTCGGTCTGGGGTTCCTCTACGTGTTCCTCAACGCGATCGCGCGGCCCGCGATGATGGCGTCGCTGGCCGAGGTGCCGATTCACGTTCGAGGCACCGTCATGGGCTGGAACGTTACTTGCTCGAGCATCGGCTGGATGGGCGCGGCGGGCCTGGGCGGCTGGATGCTCGGCGTTCAGGGTTTCGCCGGATTTGGGGTGATGACGATGGCCGTGGCGGTGATCGCGGCGGCGCTGGCGCTGGTTCGGCGGTAGTCCCGCCGGCTTGCCGAGGTCTCGGCCGGTGCACACCGCGTGAAGTGCGCATTGAATTCACCGGGGTGCGGCCGATGCGCTACGCCCAGTTGCAACCGCATGAGGAGCCTGCGCGGCGACTTGCTGGCCGCCGGTCCGCGCGGCGAGACGGTGACCGAACCGGACTTATGGCGCAAAGTTCTAAAGCCGGGACTTCACGGGATATGCCGGGATAATCCGGGATATCGCGGGACCAGGATTTCTCCATGCGTGACACAAATATTATTTTTAGTGCGTAGATTTGCCGAATTTGCACTGTCCAGGCCGCAGGACTTTGATAAATCAGGCTAGTTCGGCCGAAAAGTAGCCGACAGGACAAGTGGGCTTTCGGGGGAACCATGATCAGGTCATCTCGCCTGGCGGCGATTCTGACGCTCGCGTTTTCGTTCGTTTCCGGCGTGCTGGTCTCAGGCGCCGCGAACGCGGACGTGATCTATCAGAACAACACGACCTACACGCTGGATGGCACATCGGATGTCTACATTGGCGACTACGGGCTGACGGGTCCCTCAGCGACCTACGTCATTGATGCGTCGGCGACTTTCAACTTGTCAGCCACTTTCGACGTGATGCTGTTCAATACGAACGGCGCTCCGAACGGACCCGATCTTTTTTACGTCAATGGTATCTGCAACTCGACGCCCACCTTTTACTGGAACAATTACAACTCGTGCGGCAGTCCTTTTTCTGACGCCGCCCCGGCGGCGACGAATGACGGAAACCTGCATCAATACGTGGTCGTCCTCAATTCCGTGGCTGATACGTCGGAGTTGTACTTCGATGGCGTCTCGGTCGGCACCGCCGCTTATTATGCTCCCGCAGACAACCTGACCCTCGGCGGCGACTCCACCGGATTCGACTGGACCGGCACGATTTCCGGCGTCACGATTTATGACACCGCGCTGACGGCGGACCAGGTCGGCGCTCTGCCATTACCGGGCGGCCAACAATCCGTGCCCGAACCGTTCTCACTCGGACTGTTCGGCGCCGGACTGTTCGGGATTCGGCTGGTTCGGCGGCGGAAAGGTTAAGCCAACTCCCACCAGCTATCCGGTTTCACCACAATCCGCCTTGCAATCCCCTTGGCGACCAGCCGGGTCAGGGTCAGCCAAGCCCCTTCCCACATCGTGGTCCGCAGTTTGCCGTCCTCGGCGTCCAGATGTTTGGCCTTCATGAGGTAGGCCGCAACTTCCATGGTCGTGAGCGGCTTACCGGCATCGCGGAGGGCTTCGAGGCAAAGTCGGTGGCGCTCGCCGTGGCGAAACCAGACGCCGCGCCAAATTGGCCGGATGGACGTTATGTGGCTGGGATCGGCGTCCGGATGAAAGAGCCGCAGGGTGTTGTCCAGCGCTGCGAGTTGTTCCCGCTGTTTCGCGATGGCCTTTTCCGCTGCTTCAATCTCGCCAGCAAGGTGCGCACGCTTGCGTTTGAGCGCCGATATCGCGTATGTGTATCGCATGCCGCGAGCATGGCAAAGCCACAGTGTTTATCAAGAGAGTTCTTGTCCCAGGTGCGCCATATTACCGGACCGGTCCTAACACGCTAAATCGTCATCCCCGGGCTCGACCCGGGGATCAGTTCCAGCACTGTGTCGCGATTGATCCCCGGGTCGAGCCCGGGGATGACGGAGAAGCGCAAGAGTCAGTCATTTGGGGATTGGTATTATACGAATTCTTAGCGAGGGGTCATGCTTGCGGCCGACCAATGCTGAGGCAAACAGCGCTCCTCGTCTCGTGACGTAGCGGCGCGGCACCGCATCGCGGCAACCCGGTCCGGATCAGGCTGTTCGCCGGCGAGGCGGCTATGCGGATTTGGCGAATTTCGCGCTCAAATCCATGACAAGTCCCGTTATTTGAGCTTCACGTCGCTTATTGAGATCATTCAAAGTTAACCTTCCAATGTCTCGGACCGTATGGTGCGTGATCGGGCGAATCCGTTAAGGTGGCACCGGATGGTGTGACCTGAGCAATCAACCCGGCATTGATCCGACGGTTCTGGGGGCTGGCGTGCTCAGCCGGCCGCGCGCCTTCGCGCGAACCTTCACCGTGGCCGAGGAATACGCCGCGTTCAACGGTCTCGACGGCCTTCGGATCAACGGTCCGTCCCCCCGCGCGTTCTCCGCTCGCATGGCCCTCATGGATCTCGACGTCATACGGTTCAGGAGTGGCGAGGCGTCGATCGGTCTCAATCTGATCGGCGGAACATCGGACAATCACGTCTTCGCGTTCGGCACCGCGCGAGCCCATCCTCGGCTGATGTCAGGACGCGAAATCCCGCACGACGTGCTGTTCCATCCGCGCCCGAATGAGGTGCTCGCGACCCGCTCGCACGGCAACGAGCCGTTTCCCTGGGGCGCCATCACGGTGCCTTTCGCCACTCTCGCCCAGGTGGGTCCGCTGCTTTCTGGACGGGGGGTGTCGCCATCGCGGATCGACGCCACTGTTTTGCGTCCGCGTCCGGTAGCGCATGCGAGGCTGCTGCGTCTGGTGGCCGACGCGGTGCGAATCGCGGAAACCACGCCAGAGGTCGCCGAGTCGTCAGTCGCCTCGAAGGCGCTCGCCGCCGTGTTGCTCGAGGCGCTGATCGATTGCCTCAGCCAAAGCGCGTGGGAACCGGATCGCGCCGCTACGCGCCAGCATTCCCGCGTCATGGCCCGGGTGAACGAGGTGCTGCGGGATGGCGATGAGGCCATGCTGTCGATGACCGCGCTGTGCCGGGCGGCCGGCGCGTCGGAGCGCACCTTGCACCAGGTCTGCATGGAATATGTCGGCATGGCGCCAATGCGTTATGTCCGCCGCCACCGTCTGGGCCTGGTGCGGGAGGCCTTGCTGGTCGCCGATCCCCGCGCCGAGACGGTGACCGAGGTCGTGATGCGCCACGGGTTCTGGGAGGTCGGCCGTTTCTCCTCCGCCTATCGCCAGATCTTCGGTGAAACGCCGTCCGAGACGTTGCGCCGGGGCTTCGAGTCTTTCTTGCTCCAGCCGGCGTGACCCGAGCGTTGAACAGGGTCCGGGCACTCGACTTTGCACGTCATGGCCGGGCCTGGCCCAGCCATCCGCGACTTTACTGACGGCGTCAAAATCGTGGATGGCCGCCACACGGGCGGCCATGACGGCGAAGAGGGAACCTGATCCTCCGTGCCATTGCGTGCGCCGCGGTGGAGTGTCAGCGTAACATTCCGGCATTCGAACCCCCAGCCATGCGGCGCGGAGGACCATGAACCAGGCGGAACCGCGAGCGGGCGTCATGCAAGAACGCGAGATATTCACGCGCGAATTTGATGATCCTGACGCCTACACCGTGGCCAACGGCTTGTTCTCGGCACGGGTGCCCGGCGCGCTGCCCAGTTTTCGCGCCCGCGTGACGCGCGCCGACCTGGGCCGCGTCAAGGTCCGCATCGGGGAGGCATCATCCGCGGTCACGATGATCGGCGGAATCCCCAACCTGCATGCGTTCAGCTTTTCCATCCGCGATTCCGCGCCGCGCATGCTGTCCGGTCATGAGGTTTCACATGGCAAGATCTTCCATCACCGGCCGAACGACATCATGTTCGGCCATTCGCCCTCTGGCCGGCCCTGGCCGTTCGCCACGATCGCGTTGCATTTTCCGACCCTCGCCGAGGCCGGCGCGAGTTTTGGCGGCCGTTCGCTTTCGCCGCCGCGCGATGACGCGCGTTTGTTCGATGCGTCCGCGCCCGCGTTTCAACGCCTGCTGACCCTGCTGAAGGACGCTCAGCGCGTGACAATGGCCAATCCGATGATCGGGATGGCGGACGCGTCGTCGCGCGCGTTGTCCGGTGTGCTGCTGGACGGGCTGCTCGACTGCATGGAACGCGGTGAGGCGAGGCACGACCGCGCCGCGCAGCGGCGGCACCGGCGCGTGGTGACGCGGCTCGATCAGGTGCTGATGGAGCGGCCGGAACAGACCATGTGCCTCGCGGACATGTGTTCCGAGATCGGCGTGTCGCACCGCACCCTGCACATGGCCTGTCAGGAGTTCCTCGGCATGAGCGCAATGCGGTACGCGCGGATGCGGCGCCTCGACACGGTGCGCGAGGCGCTGAAGCAATCCGACCCGCGGCGGGCCAGCGTCACCGACATCGCGATGCGCTTCGGCTTCTGGGAACTCGACCGTTTCGCCGCCGCTTATCGCCAGAGATTCGGCGAGCCGCCGTCAAGCACCTTGCGGCGTGACTTCGACTGGCGCGGATCCGGTTCTTCTCACGTGCGCGAAACGATGTAAGTTGCCCAGGTGCTGGCCGCGCAGACGATCTCACCGATGGCGATGACGTAGGCACACAGGCGGACGATGGCTCGCATGACGCAACCGGTCAGGTCAGCCCACCGCGGCAGCGCGGTGTTCCGCGAGCCGCGATTTCGCCAGCTTATGACGCGCCGCATCCAGTAACGGCCCAGACAGCATCAACGGCAGGCAGCCCGACACCGACCACGGCAGCGCGTTGAGCGCGGGGGAAAAATCCGCGAACAACCGCATCGGCGCGCCGTTCCGTTCAAAATTGTCGCGTTTCCCCGCGTCGAGGTAGGATTCGACCGGCAGACCCTCGGCCAGGATCAGGTCGTGCGTGTCCAGTTCCACCGTCCAATACGTCACGGTGCCGATGTCCACCTGGACGATGCTGTCGTCATTCACCAGCAGCCCGCATGGCACCAGCACCGACGCGTCGCCGATATCGACACAACACCCTTGATCCGGCGACAGCAGTACCGCGCGCTCCGGCAGCGAAGCGAAGGTGCCGACGGCGACGCGCAAAGGATGCACCCGGCCGGGCCAGGGATGGTGGTAGGGATCGACCGATCGGCGGCCGATCCAGCGGACCGGCCTTGGACCACCCCACCTGGTCAGAACATTGTCGCCCGCGCGCAACAATTCGACCGGGCGCGGCCCGTCCACGGTCGTGATTCTGGTTCCACTTACGAAACACCCCATACCGATCCCCATCAGGTTTCGCCGGACGTGGTGCCAGATGTGCCCACTCGGCTTTTTTTAATTTCCGGCCGGTCCGCGCCGCCCGCGGTTTTCGCCACGCGACGACGCCCCCGGACGCCGCCGCGTGACGCCGCGTGTCACCATGAGCCATCGAGGGTCCACCCCATGAGCGACAGTCCAGGGCGGTATGCGACACGCTTCGTGGTGCACGCGGATTTCGCGGTTCGAAACGAAACCAACCGGAGCAGTCTGGCAGCGGATCATGAAGCGGGCACCCGCGGTTTCGGCAAATTTGCGCCTCATATTTGGGAAGCGTCTCATGTCCCGCACGTATCTTCCACACGGCGCGCTTCAGGCCGGCGCGAACGCGGTGATCAGTGAGCCCAGGAACGCCGCGCCAGCCAAAGTCGCCATCAACACGACCGCCACGGCGAGCAGTTTTTCAGATGAAAGCATGCGATTTACCCCCCATCGTCGTGGCCCGCCGCGTGTTCCCCGGCTTCAGGTCCGGATAACGGCGCGGCGGGCCCGCGCCCCTGGTCCTCGCTCCCACACGAGAACCAACGCCTGATGTTTAACAGGTGAATTCCGCCGGCCGCACCCGCGGATTCGGCGAATTTAGCTTCGATTGGCGCGATGAAATTTGGTTTTTTAGACGATGAAACAGAAGTCGCGGGCGCGGCGCGTGATCAACTCGCCAGATCCAGTTCCTCGGCCGGCCGATAAATCCCGACGCGGAACACGTCCCGGAACACCCGCTTGCCTTCCGGCGTGACATCCAGCGCGCGCGAGCCCGCCCGTTTGCGCACCCACCCGGACGCCAGGCTGTGCCGGCACAGTTCCGCACCGAGTCGTCCCGAGAAATGCGGCCGCCGCTCGCTCCAGTCGAGGCAGAGGCGGCACAGCGGCAACGCCCCGGTCCGGCGTTTCTCCGGCGCCCGGCTCAGGTCGATCCCGTGCCGGGCCAGGAACACGCCACCGCTCGGGGTCAGCATGCCGGCGTCGTCGTCCAGTTCCACCCACCCTTCCCGCTTCATCGCGTCGGCGATCCCGACGCCAAGTTGCCCGGCGATGTGGTCGTAACAGGTGCGCGCGGTCCGCAGTGCCTCGTCGCGCGGCCCGGTACGCGTGCGCGGCGCCAGAGTGCCCGCCGCGACCAGCATCAGACTCTCCAGCAATTGCGCCATTTGCGGTGACGCCAGCCGGTGGTAGCGGTGCCGTCCCTGTCGCAGCACGCCCACGAGGCCGCTTTCGCACAACCGGTTCAGGTGAAAGCTGGCGGTTTGCGGGGTGATGCCCGCGACGCCGGCGAGTTCGGTCGCGGTCAGGGCTCGGCCGTCCATCATCGCCTGGAGCATGGCGGCTCGGGCCGGTTCGCCGACCAATGTGGCGACTTCCGCCATCGATGAAGTCGTGACCATGACGCCTCGCACTCGTTGCCTGAGGGATAGTTAGCAAGGTGGGCGGTGCGGATGGTTCGATCAAGGTCGAAGCATCATCCCCGGCCCGATCTGGCAGAACGGTCAGCCAGTATTGAGGAATTCCACCATGACCGCTTCTTCTTCAAGGTTCTACGGTTGGACCGTCGTCGCCGCGGCTTTCGTGATCGCGGTATTCGGCTGGGGCGTCGGATTTTATGGGCCGCCGGTCTTCCTCAAGGCGGTGTCGGACGCGCGAGGCTGGTCGATCGCACTCGTCTCCGCCGCGGTCACGCTGCATTTCCTGGTCGGCGCGCTGGCGGTCGCCAACCTGCCGAGGCTGTACCGGCGGTTTGGCCTGGCGCCGGTGACGATCGCGGGTGCGGTCAGTCTCGCTTTGGGCATCATCGGATGGGCTATGGCCGCCGCGCCCTGGCAGCTGTTCGCCGCGACGTTGTTCAGTGGCGCGGGCTGGGTCGCTCTGGGCCCGGCGGGGATCAACGCGATGGTTTCGCCGTGGTTCAATCGCCGCCGGCCGGCCGCGCTGTCGTCCGCGTACAACGGAGCCAGCGTCGGTGGCGTGATTTTCTCACCGTTGTGGGTGGCGTTGATTGGCTGGGGCGGGTTCCCGATGGCGGCGATTTCCGTTGGCATCGTCATGATCGGGGTCGTCGTGGTTCTGGCTCTGGGCGTGGTGGGCCGAACACCGGACTCGATGGGCCTGGCACCGGATGGCGATCAGGCCGTTCCGGTCGCATCGGCGGCATTACCGGCGACCCAGAGGCAGGTCGCGAATGTATGGCGAGACCGGGCGTTCGTGACGCTGACATTGGGGATGGCGCTTGGCCTGTTCGCGCAGATTGGCCTGATCGCCCATTTGTTCTCTCTGCTGGTGCCGGCGATGGGCGCGCGCGGCGCTGGTTTCGCGGCCGGCCTGGCGGCTGTTTCGGCGGTCGCGGGCCGCACTCTGGCCGGCTGGCTGATGCCGGTGGGCGCCGATCGGCGGGTCGTCGCCGCGTTGAATTACGGAGTGCAGATCATCGGTTGCGGTGCGTTTCTCACCGCCGGAGGAAGCAACGTTCCGTTATTGTTATTGGGCGTGCTGTTGTTCGGTGTGGGGATCGGCAACGCGACCTCGATGCCGCCGCTGATCGCGCAGACCGAGTTCGCGAAAGCCGAAGTTGTCCGTGTCGTCGCGCTGGTGGTCGCGGTCGCGCAGGCGTCCTTTGCCTTCGCGCCGTTGCTGTTCGGGGTGATCCGGGAGGCGACGGCGCTGGACGGAAGTGCTGCCGTGCCGATGTTGTTCGTCACCGCCGCCTTGTTCCAGGCCGCCGCGGCGGCGGCATATTGGATGGGGCGGGATTCATTCCGGATGCGGGCCGTCACCGCGTGACGCACACGCCGCACGCCTTCACCGGAACATTGCTTTCAGCGCCGTCATTTCATTCGGGATGGCGATGATGTTCTGGTAGACGAACAGATTTGACAGATAATGCTCGGGGTCGAGCGGAATCAAAGACGAGCTCGCCAGGCGATATAGCGCGTACTCTTTCAGCACGGCGGCGAAATCCAGCAGATTCTGTCGCCGGTACAAATGGTGGGAATTGAACTCGAACTGAATGATCGGCCGCTGGGTCGCGATTGTGCCGCTGGCGCCCTGGAACACCTCCAGCTCATATCCCTCGACGTCGATCTTGATGAAGTGCAGTTGCAGACCGCGTGCCTGAACAAAGTCATCCAGCTTGATCAAAGGTACGCTGATCTTGTTGTACGGGTCGTTCAGGAAACTCGTGATAGTGGCATCCCGTGAAGCCAGCGGTGACTCATCGGATCGTTCAGGGACGAAAAATTCCGCCACTCCGTCGCGTTCACCGACGGCGCTGTGGATACACTCGATCGCGGGATCGGAGCGCGTGTTTTCAATCAAGGTCTGGAACGTAGCTGGTGCCGGTTCGAAAGCCAGGACCTTGCGGGCGCCATGTTTCCGGCACATCAAAGTATATTCGCCGATATTCGCGCCGATATCGGCGCAAACCGGCTCGCGCAGCGCGGTCAGGGTTTTTCTCAGGAACCATTCCTCGTTTCCGCCGCTGACATCGCCGAAATTCTTCACCCCGAGCCCGCGCAATCCGAGCTTGACCATCGAGGTGGAAAGGCCGCGCAATTGGCGTGTCCCAAACAGCCGTTCAATGTTTCGGATCGTCCACGCCCGGGTTTTTTGCAGCGCGATCGGTTCCATTTCGTATCCGTCAGCCAATCGTTACATTAACATATGTTAGGACGGTCGTCCAATGGACAATTCCATGACCGGGCCGGACACGGCTGGAAGCGGTGGATTCCGCGGCGGCAACATGATAATCCGCGACATGATCGCAACGCGGCGTCGGGGAGTCAGTTCAACCGCCATGGCCCTGATTATGTATGAACGCATCGGCTACCAGGATCGGCGGCCCAGTCCGTTTTCGTGGCGGATTGACTATGCGCTGGCGCACAAGGGGGTGGTGGTCGAGTTCCGCACCGTCCGGTTCGCCGACGTCGAGACGATCCGCGGCCTCAGCGCCCAGGACAAGGTGCCGATCATCGTCGATGGCGACACGGTGATCCATGATTCGTGGAACATCGCCGTTCACCTGGAAACGCGATATCCCGATCGGCCTTCGCTGTTCGGCGGCGCGGTCGGACGCGGACTGACCCGGCAGTTGAACCATTGGGCGGATCAGACCCTGGGTGCCGCGATCCGCCGTCTGATCGCATCCGACTTCATCTACTGTCTGGCGCCGGAAGATCGTGCATACTATCGCCGCTCCCGCGAGGCACAGTTCGGCTGCACGCTGGAGGAGTATTGCGCCGGCCGCGAACGTTGGCTGGCCGAGTTCGCCGCGACGATCGCGCCACTGGACCAAACCTTGTCCGAGCAATGGTATGTCGCCGGGGACGAACCGGCTTACGCCGATTACATCCTGTTCTCCATGTTCCAGTACGCCAGACTGGGCAGCCCGCACGAGATCCTGCCCGCCGGCTCGGCTGTTCGCCGCTGGCGCGATGCGCTTATCGAGAGATTCGATCGTTTGGGCGATCGTTACCCGGGATGGCCCACGGAACGAGACGGCCCGGACGGCAGAGAATGACATTCTCCTCAACACGCGACGCGAGGAACCCCACCATCAAAGTTCCATCTCTCCTGACGCGCTCCATCCTGGCCGCGTTGCTCGCTCTGGCCACGTCGTCCGTTTTCGCGGCCGATTACCCGGCTCCGAAAGAAGCCGGCTGGATCGCGAAAGACTTCCGCTTCCACACCGGGGAGGTCTTGCCGGAACTGCGCCTGCATTACGCCACGGTTGGCGATCCCTCGGGCGAGCCGGTGCTGATCCTGCACGGCACCGCGGGCTCGGCCGCCGGCATGCTGAGCACAGGTTACGCCGGCGTATTGTTCGGTGACGGCCAGCCGCTCGACGCCAAAAAATACTTCATCATCATCCCCGACGCACTGGGCGCCGGAAAATCCGCCAAACCGTCCGACGGGATGCGTGCGAAATTCCCACATTATGACTACGACGACATGGTGCTGGCGCAATACCGTCTGCTGACCGAGGGAATGGGCCTGCATCACCTGCGCCTCGTGACCGGCAATTCCATGGGCGGCATGGAGACCTGGGTGTGGGGCGAGAAGTATCCCGAGTTCATGGACGCTCTGGCACCGATGGCCTCGCAGCCGACCGAGATGTCCGCCCGCAACTGGATGACCCGCCGCATCCTGATCGAATCGATCGAACAGGACCCCGCGTGGAACCATGGCGATTATACGGTCCAACCGCCGTCGTTACGGCTAGCCAATGTGTTTTTCGGCATCGCCACCTCGGGAGGGACGCTGGGGTATCAGGCACTCGCTCCGACGCGAGAGGCGGCCGATAAACTGGTGGACGACCGGCTGGCCGCCAAACCGCCGGCCGACGCCAACGACTTCATCTGGCAGTTCGACGCATCGCGCGATTACAACCCGTCGCCGGGTCTGGAACGCATCCAGGCCAGCGTGCTGGCGATCAACTCCGCCGATGACGAGCGCAATCCACCCCAGACAGGGCTGATGGATCAGGCGCTGAAACGGGTGAAGAACGGCCGTCTGTTTCTGATCCCGGCCAGCACCGAAACGCGCGGTCATGGCACCACCGGAATGGCGAAATTCTGGAGTCAGGAACTGCGGGACTTTCTGAACGCAGCGCCGAAACGGGCAATGTAGGATCGGAAGAAACCAACTTCCGCGCGCCCGATCGGCCGCCGATCGGCGGGTTCGCCTGACCAACTCGACCGGGTCGCGACGGCCAATTTCGCAAACCTTGCGGTCGCCGCCGCCGGCTGGTAGTTGCGCCGCCGAAGCCTGACTTTCTTAAAATCGGAGATTTCATGGAATACGACCTCGCCAGGCGCGTTGGCGTTCGTCTGCGTCTGATCGGTCGCATGGGAGCCTGGACGGTTTCAGGTGAAAGCATTTTGCCGGCCGGGCGCGGGACACGCGCGCTGCTCGCCATCGTCGCGCTATCTCCGTCACGCCCGGTGTCGCGGGCCCGGTTGGCCAGTCTGCTTTGCAGCCGCCTTCCCCAAAAAACGGGCCGGGCGCGGGTGCAACTGGAAGTCCGCCAGTTGTCGGCAGCCCTCGCGCCGGCCGGAAAAGGGCTTCTGACGGTCACTCGCGATTCCCTGTCGCTGCGGCCGGACGCGATCTGGATCGACACCCAGGAGGTCACGCGGGCGAGCGCCGGCCGGAGGCACTGTCGTTGCTCGACCGCGAACTGCTCGAGGATCTGGACGGGTTCGATCCGGCCTTCGACGCCTGGCTTAAGCAGGAGCGAGAACAATTGCGTTTCCAGGCCAGAACCGTCGCCGCGGCCAACCTGGGGGAACAAAACGGACCTGACGCCGTCATTCTGGCAGCCCGAAGGCTGCTGTTCATTGACCCCGTCGACGAAGGCGGCTGGCGCGCCCTGATGCGAGCGCATGCCGAACTGGGCGACCAAAGAATGGCGGTAGTCGCCTACGAACAATGCCAGGCGGCGCTGGCCGGCGGGTTCAATATCGAGCCATCGGCGGACACGCGCGAACTTCTGGACGAAATTCTTCATCCGGAGACAGTCCGGCCGAGCCTGCCAACGGCGAAACCACCAGGCGACCCCGAACCGCCCGTCAGTGGATTGGTCGCGCCAATCGGACCGCGGGTCGGCGTCTTGCCGATGCGATGCATCGGGTTACCTGAGGAAGCGAGGTTCCTCGGATCTGGCCTTGCCGGCGAAATCACCGCGGCGCTGTCGCGATTTCATCGGGTCACCGTGACCGCCGCGGATGCGCTCGCTCGGTTCGCGCGGGATAATCCTGATGAGGCCTTGATGCGGCGCGCGTTCGGTATCGACTACCTGCTGGATGGCACAGCCCAGTTTGGGGCGGATCGGCTGCGCGTGTCGTTACGTCTGCTTGATCTGCGCGACGCCAATAAGATCGTCTGGGCTGAGCGGTTCGACCGGGCCGGCGGCGACCTGAACGCCGCTCAGAGTGAAATCGCGGCTGAGGCCGTCGCGCGCATCGAGCCGGAATTGCAGATGATCGAGGCATTGCGCCACAAGGCGCCCCCGCATCCGGACGCTTCGGCCAACGACCTGTTGCTGTCGACCATCCCCGCGATAACCCGCATGGACCGTGAGGGCTTCATACGGGCGGGCGAGACCCTGGAGCGAGCGGTCGCACTGGAACCAAATTTTTGCGACGCCCACGGCTGGTACGCTTTCTGGCATGTGCTGCTGGTCAGCCAGGGATGGGCTGCTGATCCGCGGCAGGCCCTGATCCGCGGCGGCGAACTCGCGGAACGCGCCATGTCGCTCAATCCTTTGGCCATCCGGGCGATCACCATCGCCGGTCTCTTGCGGGCGCATCTGGAGCCCGACCTCAGCGAGGCGGCGGCGTTCTATGACCGGGCGTTGGAGGTCAATTCAAACCTCGCCATGACCTGGGCTCTCTCGGCCGTCAATTGCGCCAACATGGGCGATATCGATGAGGCTGAGCGGCGCTACAACACATACAAGGTCCTGTCGCCGCACGACCGTCTGGCGTTCTTTTTCGACGCGCTGTTCGCACCAATTCATTTGATCAAGCGCGATCATCAGGCCGCGATAGAAACAGGCAGCGCGGTGGTCCAACTCAATCCCGCGTTTTCGGCGGGCTATAAGCCGCATCTCGCCGCGCTCGGTCATCTCCGCTGTCACCAGGAGGCAGCATCCGTCCTGCGGCGTTTGCTGGCGATCGAGCCGAATTTCACCATAAGGCGTTTTCTGGACACCACTCTCATGCGGCGCCAGGCCGATCGAGAGCATTTCGCGGAAGGGTTGCGGCTTGCCGGGGTATCGTGATCAGGGCTCTTTCCGATCAGATTGAAACAAGCACCGTCATGGCCCGGCTCGTCCGGGCCACCTGCATCAGCACGGTGCCGCCACAGGTGGCCCGGACGAGCCGGGCCATGACGAACGAAAGTGACTCGATCTGATCGGAAACCGCTCTGGGTCTGGGTGCCGGTCAGACCATCTTCAACCGCGCGAAGATCGCTACCTTCACGGTATCGAGGACAAACGCGAACACCACCGCGGCACCCAGCACGCCGAACACGACCGGAGCCGGCAATTCCGTCATCACGGTCCCGGAAATCGCCAGCGTCGCGATGATCGTGACATCGGTGACCGAGGACGCCAGCAGCCAGTTGCCCGGCCGCGACGTCCACAGACGGTCTCGCTCGCGCACCACGTAAAGCACCGCCTGCCCGCTGAACACCAGCGTGACCGCCGCCAGCGTCCGCAGCGAGTCGATGCTGAGTCGTAAATAAAATTCGCCGAACGCCAGCACGGAACAACAGAACGCCAGATTGCAACTCGCCATGATCATTCCCGCGACCGTCAGGTTGTCGATCCGCCAGACATTGGGTTTCGGTGAAGCGCGCACATTGTCGGTCGCCGCCGACATGGCCAGAAAATCGCCGGTCAGCATCAGCAACACCATCAGCGCCGGCGTCAGAATCGCATGCCCGGTCATGATCAGTCCCGCCGTCAGGAACAGCATCTGATCGGTCTTTCTGGTCATGGAACGAAGGCAATAGGTCAGGATGCGCTGGAACGTGATCCGGCCCTCATGCACCGCGGCGACGATGCCGCCCAGTCCCGGCTCGGTCAGCACGATCCCGGCGGCGGATTTGGCGACGTCGGTTGCCGAGGACACCGCGATGCCAATCTGCGCCTGCCGCAAGGCCGGCGCGTCGTTGGCGCCATCGCCGCACATGCCCACGGTGTGGCCGTGTTTCTGCAGTGCCTGGACGATGTGGAACTTGTCCTCCGGCATGATACCGGCGAACACCGCGGCGTCGTCGGCGATGGCCGCGAAATCGACGCCGGGGGGCTGCACCGCGCCCTTCAGCCCGACCGCATGGGCCACGATGCCGGCAGTCGTCGGCGCGTCGCCGGTGACCATGACCACGCGCACGCCCATCGCATGCAACCGGCTGATCAACGCCGCCGAGTCAGCGCGCGGCGGATCGCTCAGCGCGATCAATCCGATGAGCCGCATCGCTTCGTCCGGACCGGCGGCGACCGCGAGAACGCGATAGCCATGCGCCGCGAGCTCCTCCGCCATCGCCGTGGTTTCCCCGTCCGGCGGCACGAGCCCGAACACCACCGCGGCCGCGCCTTTCACGATCCGCCACGGCTTCCCGCTCGCGGTCCGCGCGATCGCCTCCGCCATTTTCTTCGCCGGATCGAACGGCACGAAGCGCACCAGCATCGGCAGACCGGAGCCGGTCTTGCCTGTCGCGGCGGCGCGGATCGCCGCGTCCACCGGATCCTGACCGCCGTCGGAACAGGCGAGCGCGGCGAACGACAGTAACGTGCCCTCATCGAACCCCGGCATCGGACGCACCTCGGTCACCGCCAGTTCGTTACGGGTCAATGTGCCCGTCTTGTCCACGCATAACACGTCCATTGTCGATGCTTCATCGACGGCGGACAGCCGTGTCGGCAACACACCCTCACGGGCCAGTGCACGCGCGCCCAGTGCGCCCGCCAGAGTGAACGCCGCCGGCAACGCCACCGGAATCGCCGCCAGAATAGCGGTCAGAAGCAACGGCACGATCTCATGCACCGACAGCCCGAGCGTGCCGGCATAAACCGCCTGAAACACGATCACGACGCCGTTGCAGATCGCCAGATTACGCACCACGCGCAGTACCGCCACCTGCTGCGAGCTGGCGACATGCGCGGTGCGGACCAGTTCCGCGGTGCGGCCGAATTTGGTGTGGATCCCCGTGGCGAGCACTTCGCCGATCGCCTCGCCGCGGCGAACCAACGTGCCGGCATAGGCCTCGGTGCCGGCCTCGCCCTCGATCGGTAACGATTCGCCGGTGAGGGTGGACTGGTCGAGCAGCACGTCGCCCTCAAGCAGGCGCACGTCCGCGGCGACCATGCCACCCAGCGACAATTTCACGATGTCGCCCGGCACGAGCTCCGGCGCGGGAATGGTCCGCCACGCGCCGTCCCGCCGCACCGACGCCGTCAGCGCCAGCCTCTCCCGCAACGCGTCCAGCGTCGCCTGGGCTCGACTCTCCTGCAGAAAGCCAAGAATTCCGTTAAACACCAGCAGCACCGCGATCACCCCGGCCTGGATGAAATCGCCAAGCGCGAGTTCCACGGCGATGGCCAGTTCCAGCATCCAGGGGACCGGCGCCCAGAACCGGGTCATTGCCATCCGCCACAGATCGTCAGCGGTATTCGGCATGGCGTTCGGCCCGACCTCGGCGAGACGGCGGCGCGCTTCGTCACCCGTCAGGCCGGCGGCGCGATCGAGAGCGGTCGCGGCGATTGTGTCCGATCCGGTCATCGAGCTTGTGTTGGCATCATTCCCGGCGGAACGGTAGCCTTTCGCGGTAAGACGATCCGCCATCCCTGGTCGCTGTTACGTCATCCCCGGGCTCGACGCACGGCTGTCCGGTTAAATGACGTGTTGTTGACTGGTGTTTCTCCCACGTCATGGCCGGCCGTGGCCCGCCCATCCACGACTTTACCGCCGCCAAAGACGTGGATGGCCGCCACAGGGGCGGCCATGACGAATAAGCTGCCCTACCTCAACTCACGAATTATGTGACGCGAAGAACGCGACGGTCTGTTTTTCGTCGCGCGGCAGGACATAAAGCACGGTCGGCTCGTGTTCCGGCAGTACCCGCAACAGCAGGTGGATCGTGTCGGGCGCGACATTGATACACCCGAAGGTGATATTCTTATCGTCCTCTCGCGGCGATTGCAGGCGAGCCGCCCGATTTTCGGAGGGGATGCCCAAATACACCTGGTGAATCGCGATGCCCCAGTCCTTGCCCTTGATCTGATTAATGTCGAACAGCGGCCCATAATCCTTGTCGTAGCCGCGCGTCACGGTGAAGCGTCCGGCGGGCGTGACCTTGGTATCCAACGCGTTCAGCGCGTCCATCCTCTCTGACAATTCCTTCGGCGGCAGGCGGTCGGCAAAGCTTTCACCAGTCAGCGCATTGCCCATGAGAACCGGCTTGCCATCCTCGAACAGAAAGATCTTGCCCATGCCTTTATCGACCATGAGGAACTTGCGGTCGCCGTTCATCAGGGCGATGTTTCTCACCCTTAGTTGCTGCGGTGACAGTATGTCGGGCGACAGCTCGGGCAGATGGCCGGCCGGCGGTTCAATCTGTTCCTGTTCCTCGGCGGCGGGTTTCACCACGCCGCGTTTCGCGACAGCGACCTTACGCGCGTGATGCGAATGGCGCGGATGCCAGGCGACCGCCTGCTCCGCTGGCTCAATGGCTTCATCGCCCGGCGCCTTGCGTTGTGCGCCATCAGGCGTGGCGACCGTCGCGCCGGTTGGTTTAATGGAATTGCCCACGGGGGAATTGCCCACGGGGGAATTGCCCACCGGCGCGCCCGATGGCGGGGACGCGGCGACCTCACGCAAGGCGGTGACCACGCCGGCGGGCTCGACAATCCGCTTATGCGCGGCGTGCCACCGGACCGGCTCCTGTGTCGTTGCCGCGAGCGCGCCGCCGCAAACCAATTGCGAAGCAACGAACGTGGCGCCGACCAACCCCATCACGCGCATCATCAGGTGAACTCCGTTTATCCACTTGAAAACTGCATAACCGAAGCGAGAGTTCCGCCGGCCGCCGCGATTCCGCGTTTCAGGCAAGTCGCCAGCAAAAAAATCGTTCAATACCAGCGTCATGCTGAAATTTGATTGGGCAGATTCGTACCGGCCACACGATGCCGCCGCCTGGTCCCGCGCCGCGCGGTGTTGCATTTCGTTTAAGTACCTTCCATCTCGCGTCCGAAATTTGACAATACGCAATCAGGCGGACGCAAGCCGGACAGACTCAATCGCCGCTCCTGAGAGCCATCTGGCGGCGGATGACAATTTCTCAAGAGGCGGCCTGTGTGGTCGCACGCCGAAGGGATTGTTCCCCTGGCACGATCCGGTGCCTGCCGCCGCGGCGGCCTGATCGGAGGTCGTCCTAAAAGAACCGGGAGATCTCGCGGTCGTCTGTTGGCAGAATATACAACGGAGTGCGGGTCCGCCCGGCCAGCAGGCGCACCAATTGGCGTATCGTGTCCGCGGTCACATTGATGCAGCCTTCGGTCACGTGCTTGTCCTCGGCCCCCGAGGTGTGCAGCCGCGCGTCGCGGTTGGCGTTCGGTGCCAGATGGATCGCGATGATCCAGCCGCGGCCCTTGATCTCGTTGATGTCCAGAGTATCGCCATAAAAATGGTCGTGGCCGAGGGAGACCGTGAACCGGCCCGCCGGCGTGACGCGGTAGCGCAGATCATTGCCCTGGGCGATGGTTTTGCCGAGCGCGTCCGGCGGCAGCTGGTCCGCCTGGCTGGCGCCGGTCAGCGCGGGGGCGATGAAAATCGGCACGCCGTTCTCAAACAGAAAGAGCTTACCCCGCGTCTTGTCCATCATCAGGAACACGCGGTCGCCGTTGCGGGTGGCGATCTGGCTGACCTCCCATGCCGCTCGCGACAGCATTGGTTGCGTATAAAGCGGCGGTGTCATCGTAGGCTGATAAGCGGACAGCCGCACGGGGGGCGTGTCGAACGGCCGGCTGTAGAATGGGCCGCTTTCCACTGGCCTGCTTTCCACTGGCCTGCTTTCCACTGGCCCGCTGTAAAATGGCCCGTTCACGACCGGCAAAGGCCTGACCACGAAGCGCGCCGGGATCACCCGAGGAGTCGCCCGCTCCACGAATTTCGGCCGTTCGACGCCGCCGCGCCAGGATTTGTGATGATGCGATCCGACTTGCGCCCAATAGGGCAAGCGCGCTGACGCGGAATGGCCGACAAGCAGCACCACGCCCGCGAGCACGCTCGCGCAGGCGAAAAACGCCAGCTTACGCATCAACTAAACCCCCCGACTCTTACGGACTAAGAGTGTTGTTGCCCCTCAACCAATGCGTTCGCCGCCGCGATCCGCCCGAGACGTTTTACCCGGCCGGTGTGGAGGTTTTACTCACCGCGTCGCGCGGCTGGAAGAGTTTAATGATTAAACTTTCATCCTGCGGTAAAATGTAAATCGGCGTATGTTCCTCGTCGGGGAGACGGTCCATCAGCCCTTGCATCGTCGGACCATCGACGTCGATGCAACCATACGTGATGTGCTTGTCCTGAGTACCGGGTGAGCGCAACCGCGCGTCGCGGTGCTCGGCCGGGGCGCCCAGCCAGACTTTGTGAATGGCGATGTCCCAGTCTTTGCCCTGGATTTCGTTGACGTCGAGGGTTTCGCCATAGGCCGGGTCGTAACCGATCGACACGGTGTAGCGTCCGGCCGGCGTGATCTTGTATTTCAGGGCGTTGGTCTCGTGGAAAGTCAGTTCGGTCTCGCCAGGAACCATGTAATCCGCGGGGTTCTCTCCGGTCAGCGCGGCGCCGCTGAAGGTTGGTTTGCCGTCTTCAAAGACGATGATCCGGCCGCGCGCCTTGTCGAGCATCAGATAGTCTTTGTCGCCGCGAACAGCGGCGATCCGACTGACCTTCTGGCCCTCGCCGGACAGCATTCCGGATGTGTCCGCGGCCTCGGGCGTCCCGCCGCCGGGCGCCGTGATGGGACCCGAGCAAGCCACCGGCAATATCAAAACCAACGCGCTGAACAGCGCCTGAATACGCGACATGACGACCCACCCCATTTGAACAAACAGGCAAACGGCGGTTTGTTAGCGGCTGCCACCGATTCCCGCGATGTCGCCCCTGGTTGAGGGACGACAGACCAGAATTTGCCGTCCGCCGCCGCGTCAGGCAAGTGTGCGATTGCCCATCGCCGAGCGCCCCCCGCGATTTCGCCCTTGGCGACGGCACCGTTTTGCCTGGGCCGTAACCGGAGATCGGCATCGCCGTTTCGCCGCGCGAGGTCTACGTGAACGCCGAACCGCCGGAGACTCCGCGAGCTTGAACTGAACCATGAGGCCGGCGGGGTTCCAGGTCTGCCGCGATGATGGTCATCAACCGCTGCATTCGCGGACGAGAACGGAACCTTGGTCTCGGGGAATCGCTTCGGCCACGACACGAACCTGCCCTGGCTGCCCGGAATTTGGCTTTGCCGGTTTAACGACGATCACGACATCCTGCCCAGGCAAATTGAGGAAATGGATCAGCCGCTCGGTCGAGCCAAGCCGGAAAGCTGGCCGCGCGTCCCAATGTTCTGACCGGATGAAGCCACGTGACCAGCGCTTCACGATCCTTCGTCAGGCCCGTCGAAGGACCTGGTGACGACCACGCCGGTCTTTTCAAGCACGACATACGCGCCAACCGGCATTCTGTTCACGAGTTCCACAATCCGCTCGCCCAATGCGAGCACATCTCTTCGCCGGTTTGTAGGCAGCACGAGAATGCGGATTTCCCGGCCGGACAGGTTCTGCTGGGCGTACATGTTCCGATCCGCCGTGATCAACAGATCGAACCGGCCCTCCATTTCGCTCAGAAGCAGACCATTTTTAATGCTTTTCCAGCCGACATCTTTGTCGTTGACGGACCTGACGTCATGGCCAGGAAAGATCGCTTTCAGTTGGATTGGGATGTTCTCGTCCAACAATATTCTCAATGCGAACTGGCCGTGAGGTTGGCGCAGGCTCCTTCAAGGCAGGCGATCAGATCCGCCTTGTTAAGGCTGGGGTATGACACGAGGATCTCGTCGATCGACAAGCCGTCCTCGAGGTTTTCGAACAGGACCTCGACCGGCACGCGCGTCCCCCGGAAGACTGGCCGCCCGCCGAGGATCTCGGGGTCTCGAACGATGACATCCGCCATGGCATCCTCACTGATCCTCATCACGTTCTGGCCGATAGATAACCCAACGCGGGGAAAACGCCAGTTGTCCTGAATGGAGCTCCGCCTGCTCCGCCGCGAGCCGCGGCGGCATTGGGTTTGCGTCGCTAATTGCCGCGTTGGCCGCGCAGCGCATTCTCCAATGGTTCGATATCGTCAGTCACGACATCCCGGATACGGCGAGCGTTTGTACGAAAGTATTTCGTGGACAATCCTGTCCCGGATCCCGGCGATGGCGCGCCACGGGACCTCGGGAGACGCGGACTGGAACTCGACGCTTATGTGTTTCGCCGCCTCGCCAATGACCGCGATCGAGTAAAGCACCGAGCGCACGACGACAGGCCTGCCGGAGAAAGCAGCGAAGTCCATCCCGACGGTATCGGCGCGGATATCGGCGATGGCGGAGAGAATGTCGTCGACCCACTCTTTGTCGCCGCGCGCCATCAGAAGATCGCGACTGCCTCCCGCTCGAACGCCGCGCGGACCGGCGCGCGAAAGTTCTCCACCTCGCCCAGGTCGACCGGGCGTTGCAACAGGTCTTCCAGAAACAGGCGCGTCTCTTCCATGCGGATCAGAGAGAACGACCGGCCAGCCTCGATCTCGACGGCGACATCCACCTCGCTGCCGGGGTGGTTGTCGCCTCGTGCGACGGAACCAAAGACCGCGAGATGACGGACGCCCCGGCGGCGGAGTTCCGTCTCCTCCGTCGCGAGCCGCCGCCTGACGTCGTCGAGAGTGCTGCTTGCCACCGCGTTCACCAGGGAATTGCTGGTCATGCCTCAGGTTAGGCCTGTCGCATTCCCCGAGGCAAGCCGTTGTCGGGACAGCCGGCGGACCGACTCCCGGGCCGAGCGCCCATACTTAACACATTATCGTTGATCAATTTGCTCGACGCCGGCCTCGAATGATGTAAACTTTTGGCAACCTTTCGCGTCATGCCTCTCCTGGCGCATTGAACGGAGCCAGCATGACGCAACCCTCCCGATCGGGGCGGATGTCCGCCCTTTCCGCTGTGCCCGCAGACGTTTCGCGCCCGGGCTTTCGAGCGACGCTGCGTGGCGGGGTTTCCGTCATCGCCATCGCGGCCAGCCTCGCCGTGCCGAGCGGGATCGCGCTGGCGCAATGCCTGGGGCCGGACCAGACGATTAGTGCCTCACAGGGACAGGTCACCAGCAACGGCGGCGCGATCACCATCGACGGCGGCGTAACGGTGACAGGAAACTCCGCGGTCGAAGTCAACAACTGTGGCGCCACCACAATCGGAAATGCGGGCACTGTGTCCGGCACCGGGGGCGGGTTCGCCAATGGTCTGCATAACTCTAATACCATCGGTACACTCAGCAATAGCGGATCGATATCAGGCGTTGCCCAGGCGGTACAAAATTCAGGCTCAATTGGCTCGGTCGTCAACGGAGGGATTATTAGCGGCGGGACGGTCGAAGCAGGTTCAAGCCAAGGCTTAATCAACTCAGGGACGATCAATTCGCTCACCAACAGCAGCGGTGGGACCATCAATGGCGGGACGTTCAGCAGCTTCGGCTGGCGAGATAACGGTGTGTCTAACGGAGGGGTGGGTGCCTGGATCGGTACGCTCACCAACAGCGGCTTGATCGGTGGCGTCAGGAATTCCGGTGGTTCGATCGGTTCGATAATCAACAATAGCAGCGGGACCATCAGCAGCGGCGCGAGCGGCGGCGTGTCCCTCCAAGGCACGAACGGTTCGATCGGCGTACTCACCAACAGCGGTTCAATCAGTGGCGTCAGAAACCACAGTTCAATCGGGTCGATCACCAACAACAGCGGCGGGATAATCAGCGACATAAGCGGCGGTGCCGGTTTGTCCAACGTATATTCAACCAGTTCGATCGGCGCGCTTACCAACAGCGGCTCTATCGCAGGCCTCCAAAACCGTGGTTCGATTGGCTCGATCAGCAACAATAGCAGCGGGACAATCAACTCGCCCGGCGGCGTCGCGGGGGTGTCCAACTACGGTTCGGTCGCCTCGATCGGCACGCTGAGCAACAGTGGCACTATTGGCGGCGGCATCAGAAATGGCGGTTCCATCGGCTTACTCAGCAACAGCGGCGGGACAATTAACGGCATTGGCGCCGCTCCCTCCATGATCATCGGTGTGAACAACACCGGGACGATCGGCACGTTAACAAACACAGGGGTAATCAGCGGGGTCACCATCGGTATATCCAACGGCGGCTCGATCGGCCTGTTGAACAACACCATCGGCGGCGTGATCAGCGGCGGAGGCGCCGGGAGCGCGGCGGGCGTAAATAACTCGGGCTCGATCGGCGTGCTCACCAACAGCGGCACGATCAGCGGCACCGGAGCGGCCGGCGTGGCCAATAGCGGTTCTATCGACCTGTTGAGCAACACCACCGGCGGCCTGATCAGCGGCAACAACTCCGGAGTAGCGAATAGCGGCGGCACGATCGGCACGCTCAGCAACAGCGGCTTGATTAGTGGCAACTACGGATTGTTTAACTCAGGCGCGATCGGCTTGTTGAGCAATACGATCGGCGGCGCGATCAGCGGCCCCAACGCCATCGTCAGCACCGGAGCGGGTGCCAGCATCGGTCTGATCACCAACAGCGGGTTGATCAGCGGCAATATCACGATCGCGAACCAGAACGTGACAATTTCCGGCGGCACCGGCTCGACCTTCGGCACGCTGACCGGCGGCAAGATCAACATCGTCAACGGCAATTTGTTGTTTTATCCCGGCAACGAATTGCTGGACGACGACATCAGCGTCAACGGTGGCACCGGGACGGTGACCAACCAGGGCGTGCTTCAGGTCGCCACGTCGCACACCATCACCGGCAGCCTGGCGCAACTCGCCAGCGGCGTGCTGGACCTGGAGTTCGCCGACACCGGCGCGGGCGAGTTCGGCAGCCTGTCGGTCAGTAGCGGCGTGGCGCTGGCCGGAGGACTGGATGTCGACCTGACCAACGGGTTTGCCCTCGCCGGCGGCGACAGTTTCGACATCCTGAACGGGTTCACCAGCATCAGCGGCGATTTCACGTCGTTCGCGCTCGACGGCATCGCCTGCACCAGCGGAGGCGCCGACATCTGGGACTGCTCCAACCTGGGCAACGGGCTTTACCTGGCCGAACTGTTCAGCGGCAACCAGCTCGATCTGGTGGTGGATCAGACGAGCAGCGGCCCGACCAACGCGCCCGAGCCCGCCTCACTCGGCCTGTTCGCCGCCGCGCTGGCCTGGCTTGGCACGGCGCGACGACGATGGCGGCCGCGGCCTTAAACGGTAGTGGAAAAGCCGCGCCCGTTGTTCTGGGGTGCGGATATGGACGATGTAACTCGCAAGACGGCGCCGGGCTGGATCAAGGAAGCGCTGGAACGCGGTGAGGCCCAGATAAAAGCCGGGCAAACCATCCCGCTTGAGCCAGTTCTTGAACGGCTTCGGGACAGTATCGCGCGCATGAAGTCCCGGCGGGTGAATAATCCCCGTCCGTAACGGCGCGCTCCGCCGGGACCTGCCCGGCGGGTTCATCGCGGTTCATTGGTGCACGTTGCCGCCTGGCCAGGCGAGTGGCTTCGATTCCGGTCCGCCAGGCCCCGGCGGCCTGGATCAACTGGCGACGTAGAACGTCAACCCTTCATCCTCGTTGGTGTAGTCGTCGATGTTCACCAGACCCTTGAACGAGGCCGTGCGTGCCTGCCATTGGAAGAAATGATGGTTGCGCTTTCCGTTGTCGCCAAAACCATATTTGGAAATGATGAGATCGAAGCTCTCGCGCCCAGGGGCGAAGACTATGACACTTTCTCCGGCGTAGGGTGCGTCCTTCCTGAAGACGCCGGCACCGCCGGAGGTGCCAACGCGCCGTGCGCTGACTTCAACAAAGTCCTTCCATAGCAAATTGAAATCCGACCACAGAAGCCCCGGAAGATGGGCCTGGATTTTCAGACTCGGCGGCGCGATAACCCAATGTCCCATCATCTCGCCGCGGTTCCTCGGCTCCCCCCGCCGGGCGTGGAGTTGGACTTTCCACTCCTCTTCGAACGTATTAAGCGCCCCTTGCTCGGATCCACAGTATTCGTAGACCTTGATCCCGGTTGTGGCATGCAGCGATGCGATCGTCTCACGAAGCTGATTGCGTTGGCCCTTCCAAATCGACCGGCGCCTGGCGTATTTCGAGTCGTTTTGCGGGTTGTGGTTCGTACTGGTGATGGTCATGTGACGTCTCCCTGGTGTGTTGCCCGATGACCAGACAATGACGCCAGCCGGGTTAATCTTCCCCGTGACGGCGGATAAATCGATGTTAAGCGTTGTGAACCCGCTCGATTGAGGGGAACCGCCGGTTCTGCTACCAGGGCCAATGGACAGTGGCCGGAGTTTCGAGTTCGGGCGGTTCCGTTTCTCCACGCGGCGGAAGGAACTCACCCGGAATGGGGCCGTCGTCCCGCTTGGCTCCCGGGCGCTGGATATCCTGGCTTTCCTGCTGGATCACGCCGGACGGACGGTCGGCAGGGGCGAGTTGATAGCGGCCATTTGGCCCGACCGCGTGGTCGAAGAGAACAACCTCACTGTGCATATATCGGCGATTCGCCATGCCCTCGGCGAGGGTGCGGATGGCACCCGTTTCATTCATACCGATCCTGGGCGTGGCTACCGGCTCGTGGTTCCGGTCACCGAAACGATGGACCCGTCAGCCGAGCCCGCCATCGGGCACTCACCGGAACAGCGCGATGATCAACCAGCAACGACCTCGCGCGCAACCCTCTCAGTCCAGGAAAAACCATCGATCGCCGCCATGCCGCCGGCGCCATTACGCGAGACAATCGCCGATGCGTGGACACAAGGACTGATCGGCCGGGACACCACGCTCGCGGAACTACGCCGGCTTTTGGGCACGAGGCGCCTGGTGACCATCGTCGGGCCTGGCGGTGTCGGCAAAACCAGCGTGGCACTCCGTCTCGCGGCCGATCTGGCGCGGGAGTTCCCCGACGGGGTCGCGTTCGCCGACCTTTCCGCCGTCACCGATCCGGCGCGTGTCGCCGAGGTTGTCGTGGCCGTGCTGGCCGCCGGCGCCGGCGATAATGCGGCGATGGAACGGTTGACCGGATTTCTGCGCGACCGCCAGGTGCTGCTGGTGCTCGATAACTGTGAGCATCTCGTGGAGCCGGTCGCCGCGCTGGTGACGGAAATTCTGGCGGCCTGCGCGCGGGTCGTCATCCTGGCGACGAGCCGGGAAGGCCTGTTGTTGCATGAGGAGCAGGTCTTTCGGCTACCGCCGTTGCCATTTCCTAACGATCCGGGCGCGGCGGACGCCGTGACAGCGCTGACTTTCGACGCCGTCCGCCTGTTCGCCGTACGGGCCGCCACTCTGAACGGGTTCGCGCTGACCGACGCCGCCGCGCCGACCGTGGCCACGATCTGCGCCCGTCTCGACGGTATTCCGCTGGCCATCGAAATGGCGGTGCCGCGGCTGAAAGTGCTGTCATTGTCCCAGTTATCGGAGCGCCTGGACGAGCGATTCCGTCTGCTCGCCATGCCCGGCAGGGACACCACACCGCGGCACCGCACGCTCCGGGCCATGATCGATTGGAGCTACGACTTTCTGCCCAAGGATGAACAGGCGCTGTTGCGTGCGTTGTCGGTGTTCTCGGGCGGCGCGGATCTCGCGGCGATTCACGCGGTGACCGGCACGGAGGACGCTGACGAGTTCGTGTTGCTCGATCGGCTGACCGGGTTGGTCGACAAGTCGCTGCTCACGGTCGACACAGCGGGACGGGCCCGGTTCCGCTTGCTGGATACGATCCGTCAGTACGCCGCCGGAAAACTGCTGGATGCCGGCGAGGAGGCGGCTTCGCGATTCCGGCACGCCACGTATTTCGCCGATCGCTTCGCGGAGGCGGCGGAGATTTGGCCGGCCACACCGGGACCGGCGTGGCTCGCCGCCTATGCCCAGGACACCGACAATCTGCGCGCCGCGATCTCCTGGGCCTATGGGCCGGATGGCGATCCCGCGACCGGCCATCGGTTGGTGGCGAGCAGTGTGCCGCTCTGGTGGGAATTGCCGGAAACACCGCTGGCGGAGGGCCAGCGCTGGTTCGATGCGGCGGCGAAGCGGCTTGGAGCGCAAGACCGGGTTCAGCACGAATTTTCCCGGCGGGATCATTCCATCCGGGGCTGGGTGCGGTTGGGCCAGAGTTGGCGGGATTTCCGCTTTGGCGACCTGGAAAACCTATCAGCCGCGAAGGACGCCATAGACTTATTCCGCTCCAGTGACGATGCGATTGGCCTCGGCGCGGCGCTGTGGCGTGCCGGCAGTGCGGTGCTGAGTTCGGAGACAACCAGCCTGGCAGACGAATATCTCACCGAGGCCGAATCCATCCTGCGCGGCGTGGTCCCGGGCAAGTGGTTGGCCCTCACACTGATCAGGTTGGGCGACTTACGATTCCGCCAGGGACGCCATGCGGAATCTCTGGCTAACTATCAGGAGGGAGCCGCGCTCAGCCGAAGAGTCGAATTCTGGATTGGGTTGGTGAACAGCGGCAGCAACATGGCGAATTTGCTGTTTGCCCTCGGTGAGACGAAGCGAGCGTTGGGGCAGTTGCGCGAACTGTGCGGCGAGTTGCCTCGGGGCCGCCGGACTCCCCTGATGGCGACACTGACCGCGCATCTTCTGCTGGCCGGAGAGACGGAGGAAATGAATCAGGTGGCGATTGAGGCGATTTCGCAGGGCGCCGCCATCGGACTGACATCCGCGTTGGCCTGGACCATCGAGGCGGTCGCGCTCCATGGAGCGATGGTGGGGCATTTCGATATTGCCGCGCGCCTGGCCGGATTCGCGCGGGCCGTGCATCCGTCGGTGGGCACGCGGACTGGCTCGCGAAAAATCGTGGTGGAGAGGTTGGACGAACTGCTGGCTTCAGGCTTGCCGCGGGAGACGCTGATCCAAACCCAGGCCGAGGGGGGACGGTGGAGCGCCAGGACCGCGGCGGACCTGGCGTTGCTGATGTTGCGGGATCGAGCGCCGGCTGTTGGAACCGCCTGAAATCGATTCCAACCGGGTGCTGTCCCGCCCTCTCGCCGTCGTGACGCCAAGGCGACGCTCAACAATAAACGCGTCATCCCCCGGCTTGTCCGGGGGACCTCTCACTGCACAGTGCCTGAAGAGGTGGCCCGGATAAACCGGGCCATGACGTTTCAGGTGAAGCCCGTCAGTCGACTCGCTTATTTCTGAGCGGCGCCTAACTATGCGCGCGGCATTTCCAACCATTTCAGTTCAAGCCATTGCCCTGCCGCCACCACGCACCCGGCTTGACCTGGATCATTGGAGACTGCGTGCTGATACGCCAAAGCCGGTGTCACCATGCTCCGCTCAAGCCGTTTCCGCCTGATCTGTCTCGTCCTCATAGTGTTCGTCGCCGTGGGTTACGGCCTGTGGCACTGGCACCCCGCCGCCCTGTTCGGCCCGCCGGCCGGTCCACCCGGCATCCTCCTCTCGGGCAATATCGAAGCGCATGAGAGCGTTCTGAGCTTCACCCAAGTACAGGCGCCGATTATCGAACTGGCGTTCGATGAGGGCGCCGCCGTCGCCAAGGACACGATCCTGGCGCGCCTGGATGACCGGCTGTATCGCCAGCAGGTCGAGATCGATAACGCCAACCTCGCGGTGGCGACCGCTCAGGTGGCGGTGAATGAAAGCAGCCTCGCGGCGGCGCGCAGCAATGTCAGCAGCGATGAATTCGACCTCACCGAGAAGCAGCGCGATTACGAGCGAGCCCAGGAACTGGTGAAGACCAACGCGATTTCGATTCAGGGGCGCGATCTGGCGTTCACGGCGGCGCGGCAGTCGGCGGCCGTGCTGGCGCATGATCAGGCCATGGTGCAGGTCGCGACGACGAACGTGGCGCTCGGTCAGGCCAACCAGGCGGCGGTCGCGGCCAAACTGGCGCTCGATCAGGTGACGCTTGGCTACACCGCGCTGCGGGCGCCGTTCGATGGCGTGATCTCGGTCCGCCAGGCCGAGCTGGGTCAGCTCGCCGGGCCGGGCGTGGCGATCTTCACGCTGGACGACCTCGATCACGTCTGGCTGCGCGCGTATGTGAACGAGCCCGACATCGGCAAGGTCAGGCTCGGCCAGGCCGTGGATGTCACGACCGACACTTACAAGGGAAAAGTCTATCGCGGCCGGATCAGCTTCATTTCGCCGGAGGCGGAGTTCACCCCGAAAACGGTTGAGACGCATGCCGAGCGGGTTACCCTCGTTTACCGCATCCGCATCGACATCGAGAACGCGAGCCACGAGTTGCTCCCGGGGATGCCCGCCGACGCCAGCATCGCGCCGTTACCGCCCGGACCTCCGCCTGGGTCACCCCCGCCTGGGCCACGATGACCGATATCGCGGTCGCCGCGTCTGGTCTCACGCGGAACTTCGGCGCGGTGACGGCGGTGCGCGGGGTCGATTTGTCGGTCACCCATGGCGAAATCTTCGGCCTCGTCGGTCCCGATGGCGCGGGCAAAAGCACGATCATGCGGATGCTCGCCGGTGTGCTTCCGCCTGACTCCGGAACGATCAGCCTGGAAGGCGTCGATGTGGTGGCCAATCCGGAAGCCGCGCGCCCGTATCTCAGTTACATGCCGCAACGTTTTGGTCTGTATGAGGACCTGACCGTCGACGAGAACATTTTCTTCTACGCGACACTATTCGGCATTTCTCGCGCGGTGCGCCGCGAACGCGGCCAGGATCTGCTGGAGGCCGCCGGCATGTTGCCGTTTCGCCGCCGTCTCGCCGGACAGCTTTCCGGTGGGATGAAGCAGAAACTGGGCCTGGTGTGCGCGTTGATCCACACGCCGAAGGTGTTGCTGCTGGACGAGCCGACGACCGGCGTCGATCCGGTGTCGCGCCGCGATTTCTGGGCCATTCTGTATGGGCTGCGCGAGCACGGCGTGACCATCGTGTTGTCCACGGCCTACATGGACGAAGCCGAGCGCTGTTCACGTCTGGCTTTGGTCAGTGGCGGCGAGATCCGTCATTGCGATACGCCCGCCCGTTTGAAGCAGATGATGCCGGGCGCGTTGCTGGCGGTGACCACGGCGAATGCCCGGGGCGCTTACGCGGCGCTGGAGGGCGCGACCGGCGTGGATGGTCTGCTGCTGATGGGCGACAACGTGCACGTGCGCGTGGACGACGCCGCTCGCCGCCTGCCCGGGTTGCGCGCGTTGTTGACGCAAAAAGGCATCGCCGACGCCGAGGTCAACCAGATCGAGCCCGGCATCGAGGACGTGTTCGTCGCGTTGCTTGGGACGGGAAGCGACACGTGACCGATACTGGCCCGGCCGTGATCGCCGAGGGGCTGACCAAAACGTTCGGCAAATTCACCGCCGTGGACCGGCTCGATCTGAGCATCGCCAAGGGCGAGATCGTCGGCTTCATTGGCCCCAACGGCGCCGGCAAATCGACCACCATCCGCATGCTGTGCGGTCTGCTGAGCCCCAGTGCCGGCCGTGCCGTGGTCGCCGGCTACGACGTCGGCCGCGAGCCGGAAGCGGTGCGCGCGCATATCGGTTACATGTCGCAGAAGTTCTCGCTGTATGGCGATCTGACCGTGCGGGAGAATTTGCGCTTCTTCGGGGGGCTTTACCTCGTGCCTCGCGCCGATATGGAGGAGCGAATGGAGACCGCCATCGCCATGGCGGGTCTGACGGGCCGGGAAGATGCTTTGGTGGGGACGCTGGCGGGCGGCTGGAAGCAGCGGCTCGCTTTGGGCTGCGCCATTTTGCATCGTCCGCCGGTGCTGTTCCTGGACGAACCGACCTCGGGGGTGGAGCCGGAGGCGCGGCGGCGGTTCTGGGAGCTGATCCACCATCTGGCAGGCGATGGCGTAACGATTTTGGTTTCCACCCACTATATGGAGGAAGCCGAATATTGTAACCGTATCGCACTGATCAACGCCGGCCGCCTGGTCGCCTCGGGCAGTCCAGGAGAATTGCGGCGGCGGGGAATGGGCGGCGTGTTGTTCGAGATTGAGTGTGAGGCGGCGGGTGCGGCTTTGCCCGCGTTGCGCGAGGCGCCCGGCGTGATCGAGGCGACGATTTTCGGCGACAAGCTGCACGTCCTGCTGCACGACGCCGCCAACGCCGGGGAGTTGCAATCGTTCCTCGCCGGGCGCGGGATCGATGCCGGACCGCCGCGTAGCATCGCGCCAAGCCTGGAAGACGTGTTCGTGCAACTCGTCACCAGGCCGCGCGATGGTGCGAAGGAGGCGGCATGAACCTGAACCGCATCTTCGCGATGGCCTTCAAGGAAACGTTGCAGGTGTGGCGCGATCCGCGCAGCCTCGCGATGGCGCTGTTGATGCCCGTCATGCAATTGGCGTTGCTCGGCTACGGCGTCAGTCTCGACATCAAGCGCGTCGGACTTTGCATCTACGATCAGGAGAGAAGCCAGGTCAGCCGCGAATTGGTGGAGCGCTTCACCGCCTCCGACTGGTTTCGGATCAGCGCGAAACTGCCCGATGAGCGAGCGGTGCGCGGCGCGATGGACAGCGGCGAATGCGTGGCGGCGGTCACCATACCGGTCAATTTTTCCCGTGTCCTCGCGGCGACCGGCAACGCACAGGTGCAGACGGTGTTCGATGCGACGGATGTGAACACGACCAACATCGCCACGGGCTACGCGCAGGGAATTGTCGGCATCGTGACCGCCGATTTCGGGTCACGTTGGGCGGCGTCGCATGGGCTGCCGGCGCAAACGGTGGGAGTGGTCGATCTGGAGCCTCGCGTGTGGTTCAACGAAGGCCTCGACAGCCGCAATTTCATCATCCCCGGCGTGGTGGCGATCATCCTGTCGCTGGTCGGGGCGCAACTGACGTCGCTGACCGTGTCGCGCGAGTGGGAACGCGGCACGATGGAGCAGTTGATTTCAACCCCGGTGACCGCGCTGGAGTTCATGCTCGGCAAACTGGTGCCGTATTTCATGATCGGGCTGTTCGATGCCGCGTTCTGCCTGTGCGCCGCCGCGTTCTGGTTCGAGGTGCCGTTCCGCGGCGGAATCGGGACTCTGATGCTGACGACGGCGTTGTTCACTCTGGTCGTGCTGGGGATCGGCTATCTGGTTTCAGTGCGAGTTCGTAACCAGAGAGGGGCCAGCCAGGTCGCGCTGATGCTCACCATGTTGCCAACCACGTTGCTGTCCGGCTTCACCTTTCCGATCGACCAGATGCCGGAAGCGCTGCGGACGGTGACGACGGTCGTCTGTGCCCGGTACTACGTCACCATCCTGCGCGCGGTTTTCCTGAAGGGCAGTACGATGGGCGACCTGATCGTCCCGGTCCTGGCGCTGGTGATATTCGCCGCGGTCATCATGGGAGCCGCCGCGCGTTCGTTCCATAAGCGGCTGGATTAGCCGATGTTCCAGCGCCTCCGTGTCATGCTGGTCAAGGAGTTCCTGCAACTCCGCCGCGATCCCTGGGCTTTGTTCTTCCTGGTGGTGCCGCTGCTGATTCAGGTTGTGCTATTTGGCTACGCCGCGAATTTCTCAGTCAATCACGTATCGACCGTGGTGCTGGATCTTGACCGCAGCCAGGCCAGCCGTGAACTGGTGTCGCATTTCATGGCGAACGGGCGGTTCGACGTCGTCGATGTCGCCGCGAACGACGCCCAGGTGACGCGGGATATCGATGCCGGAACGGCGGTGGTGGCGATCGTGATCCATGCCGGTTTCGCGCGCGACCTGCTCAATGGCAAAACCGCGCCGCTGGAGGTCGCGGTGGACGGCACCAACTCCAACACCGCGCTGATCGCGCTTGGTTACGTCAGCCAGATCGTCGCCGCGTTTCAGGCCGACGCGATGGACAGAGCCTGGCCGGTGGCGGCTGGCGCGGCCCCTCCCGCGATCACGGTTGGGTTACAGGATCGTCCGTGGTTCAATGACGAATTGAACGACCATTGGTTTTTCATTCCCGGCGTGATTGGCACATTGACTCTGTTGCAGGTCGTCAGCCTGACCGCCTTCGCGGTGGTACGCGAACGCGAAGTTGGGACGCTGGAGCAAATCATGGTCAGCCCGATCCGGCCGATCGAATTCATTCTGGGCAAGACCGTCCCGTTCTTCCTGGTTGGACTGGGCGATGTGACTCTGGTCACAGTGTTTGGCGTGCTGTGGTTCCGCATTCCCTTCATCGGGAATCCGTTGGTCATGTTGCTGGGAGCGTCGCTGTTTTTGCTGGCCGCGCTTGGCCTGGGATTGATGCTGTCGACGTATTCACGCACCCAGCAGCAGGCGTTCGCGTTGACGTTCATTATGATCAATCCGCTGTATATTCTCTCCGGGTTCGCTTACCCGATCGCGGCGATGCCGGCCGTGCTGCGGTGGTTCACACTGATCAATCCGTTGCGCTATTTCCTGGTGGTGATCCGTTCCGTGCTCCTGAAAGGAGTTGGCATCGATGTGCTGTGGCAGCCGTTGTCGGCGATGGCCCTGCTCGGCGTGGGGATGCTGACGCTAAGCGTGCTGCGGTTCCGCAAGTCGCTGGACTGAGTCGCCTCCCGCCGGGGATGGCATGTGGGCAGTGGCCCATGTAAAATGCCCGTTGGGTCCCGGCCAAAGGAGGCGTTCTTTGTCACAACTACCGTTGAATTTCGCGTGCGGGTTGTATGATCGCCTCGTGCCGCTGTTCACCAAAGCGGTTCAGGTCGCCGGGATCGACCTCAATTTCATCGTGCTGAACAGCCCGCGTGCGATTTTCGATCGCATGGGCGGCGGGCAGGAGTTCGACGCCTCGGAATTCTCCAGCTCGGAGTTCATCGCGCGTTACGCCACCGGCTCAACGCCGTTCGTCGCATTGCCGTCCTTCCCGTCGCGCACTTTCCGGCACAGTATGATCGCGATCAACAAGCGATCCGGGATCAAAACCCCGAAGGATCTTGAGGGCAAGCGCGTCGGCACGGAACTTTATACCCAGACGGCGGCGATTTTCATTCGCGGTATGTTGCAGCACGATTATGGAGTCGATCTGTCGAAGATCCACTGGGTGCAAGGCGCACTGAACCACGTCGGCAGTCACGGCAACCCCTCGGCGCCGCCGTTGCTGAAGCCGGTGGACATCGTTCCCGCCGATCACGGCCGCTCGCTCAGCGACCTGATCGACAAAGGCGAAATCGACGCCACTATCGCCACCAACGTCCCGGCCGCGATGAAGCGCAATCCGGACGTCGTCCGTCTGTTCCCGAATTACCGCCAGGTCGAGCGTGAGTATTTCCAGCGCACCGGAATTTTCCCGATCATGCATCTGGTCGCGATGCGCCGCGACGTCCACGAAAAATATCCCTTCGCCGCCACCAGCCTCTACACCGCCCTCAAACAATCCCGCCAACGCGCCTGGGCTCTGATGCATGACACCGGCGCGCTGCGCACCATGCTGCCGTGGATGACCGCCGACCTCGATGAGATCGACGAAGTGTTCGACGGCGATCCCTGGCCAGATGGCGTCGAGCCCAATCGCAAGACGCTGGAAGCCCTGGTCACCTACATGCACGAGCAGCATTTGATTCCCGAAATCATTCCGATCGAAGATCTGTTCGTCCCGACTTACGCCTCCAGCTGAGAGAAACCCATGAGCGTTCCTGACCAAACCCTGCGCGACCTGGTGATCGGCAACCGCATCCTGGCGCATCAGAACGTCGTCGATGGCTACGGCCACATCAGCGTCCGCCATCCGTCGAGCCCCGAGCATTTCCTGTTGTCGAGGTCTCGCGCGCCGGAACTGGTGGTCGAGGGCGACATCATGGAGTTCACCCTCGACGGCAAGGTGGTGGGCGACGATCGGCGACCGCCCTATCTGGAACGTTTCATCCATGGCGCGTTGTATAAGGCGCGGCCGGACGTCAATTCGGTGGTGCACAGCCACGCCGAGGAAACGCTCGCCTTCGGCATCACCAACGTACCGCTGAAGCCGGTGATCCATCTGGCGCGCTCGATCGGGCCGCATGTGCCGGTCTGGGACATTAGCGAAAAGTTCGGCGACAACACCGATCTGCTGGTGACCAATAATGATCACGGGCGCGATCTGGCGGAGCGGATGGGCGAGGCCTCGGTCACCCTGATGCGCGGTCATGGATTCTCGGCCGTCGGCGCATCGATCGTGGAAGTTGTGCGTTTATCGGTCTATTTGCCGGTGAACGCGCGCGTGCTGACGACGGCGATGCGGTTCGGCTCGTTCAAGGCTCTGGCGCCGGGGGAACTCTCGGGACGCAGCGGGTTCGATCCGGGCACCTCGTCTTACTGGCGCGCCTGGGAGTATTGGGCGCGCCGCGCGGGAGTCGGCGAACGGCTTGGGGATATGCCGTGAGCGTTGACCCGGCGAGGTGTACGAGGTAATTTTAAATATAATAGGTGGCGACAAATGGACATAACTCTGACCCCCGACCAGGAAGCATTCATCAGAAAGGCTGTCGAGAGCGGACGTTTTGATCGTGTTGAGGACGCGGTGACGGAGGCCCTCCTGTTGTGGGAGGAGCGAGAGGCGCGGCGCGCGGAATTTCTCGCGAGTCTCGACGAAGCTGAAGCCTCCATCGAACGCGGAGAGGGTATCCCCATCACACGGGAATCAATGCGGGCGCTGGCCGAGGATGTAAAGCGGCGTGGCCGTGAGCGTCTCGCGGCTGAACAACAGCGTGAAGCCTGAAGATCGACCCACCACCGCCCAACTCGTCATGGCTCGGCTTGACCGAGCCATCAGCAGCAACATGGTGAACAGAGTGATGGAACGCCAGGCCGAGTCCATGAGGTTGTGACGACGAGTCAATCTTTCCGCCGGTTGGTATACCGCGACGCGCGGGAATAACCGCTTCGGTTGGGCTTTCCCTCAGTCGTCATCCCGGTACTTGCTCCGGGGATCAATCGCCGCACAGTGCTGGTAGTCATCCCCGGGCGAGGCCCCACGGCTGTCCGGTTAAATATCGTGTTGAAGACCGGTGCTTTTTGCACGCCATGGCCGGGCTCGGCCCCATACGCGCTAAAATAACGTCCGGGCACCCGACTTTTCCACGTCATGGCTGGGCTTGGCCCAGCCATCCACGCCTTTACTGGCTGCGCCAAAGACGTGGATGGCCGCCACAAGGGCGCCCATGACGACGAAGAGGGGGCTGATCCTCCTATTTTAGCGCCTATGGGGCTCGGCCCGGCCATCCACGACTTTACTGACCGCGCCAAAGACGTGGAT